>ERZ724527.171-NODE-171-length-32894-cov-13.889765_pt1 | contig 32894 bp, 31 predicted proteins | sample MGYA00376060_ERZ724527 | MGnify/ENA primary metagenome ERZ724527 (study PRJEB28724, sample SAMN07190886) | activated sludge metagenome | isolation source: activated sludge of sewage treatment plant in Hong Hong | place: USA: Christiansburg, Virginia | collected...
ACCCCTCCTCGATCGCCTGACGCATCGAGTACAGGTGAAACGGCACGTGCCGCCCGGTGCCCTGGTCCATGCGGCCGAACAGCTCCAGCGTGCGGGCCTTCGGCGTGGCGGTGAACGCAAAGAACGACAGGTTCGGCTGCTTACCCCGCGCCGCCACCGCGGCGGCCAGTGCATCCTCGGCCGGATCGGTCAGCTCGCCCGGCGCCGCGGCGCCGTCGGCCGAACCGAGCACCTGCTTCAGCTTGGTGGCAGAGTCGCCGGTTTGGCTGCTGTGGGCCTCGTCCACGATCACCGCATAGGTGCGGTCGGGCAGCGAGTCGATCTTCTCGGTCACGTACGGGAACTTCTGCAGCGTCGTGATGATGATGCGGGCCTGCTGGCCAGTGAGCGCTTCGGCCAGCTGGGTGGAGTCCTCGTCGATGCGCTGCACCACGCCGTGCACGTGCTCGAACTGATGGACCGTGTCCTGCAGCTGCTTGTCGAGCACCCGCCGATCGGTGATCACCACCACCTTGTCGAACACCTTCTCGTCGGCGTCGTTGTGCAGCGACGACAGCCGGTGCGCCAGCCAGGCGATCGTGTTGCTCTTGCCCGACCCGGCCGAGTGCTCCACCAGGTAGTCGTCACCGGCCCCGTTGCTGCGGGCGGCGTTAGTCATGGCCAGCACTGCGTCCCACTGGTGGAAGCGGGGGAAGATCGTCAGCGGCGCCTGCTTCTTCGATCCCTTCGGGGTGGGCTCCACGTGGACGAAGCGGTTCAGCAGGTCCAGCCACGCGTCGCGCTGCCACACCCGTTCCCACAGGTAGGCGGTGCGGTGTCCGTCGGGGTTGGGCGGATTGCCCGCACCCAGGTCGTGGCCCCGGTTGAACGGCAGGAACCGGGTGGCCTTGCCCGCCAGGCGCGTGGTCATCGCCGCCTGCTCGGTGTCGACGGCAAAGTGCACCACCGCCCGCTTCAGCAGCGTGTTCTTGGGATCCCGATCGGTGCGGTACTGCTCGACGGCCTGCGCCACCGTTTGCCCAGTCAGGTGGTTCTTCAACTCGGCAGTGGCCACCGGCACCCCGTTGACGAACAGGCAGAGGTCCAGCGTCTTGGTGGAGCCCGCCTCGTAGGGGAGCTGCCGGGTGACGGTCAGCCGGTTCTTGCCGTAGCGCTCGATCAGCTCTGGCGACAGGCCGGACGCCGGCCGGAAGAACGCCAGCTTGATCGTCTGGCCTAAGTCGACCACCCCGTGGCGCAGCACGTCCACCGTGCCCCGTTTGTCTTGCTCTTTGGCCACCCGGTCGGCGAGGCCCTTCTGGGCCTTGGTGATGTCGCCGCCATAGAGCGTGACCAACTTGTCCCATTCAGGTCGCTGGGTGGCATCGATGAACTGGAACAACTCGAACGTGTCCAGCGCTCGGACCACATCGAAGTCCTGCTGCGGTTCCTTCGGATTGCCGATCTTCACGGCGTCGTAGCCGCCCGACCCCACCAGCCAGTCGCAGATGAACTGCTCAAACGCTGCCTCGTCCACGTTGCTCATGCCGCTACCCCCGGAATCTCCAACTCGCCGGTCACCGCGGCGGTGATTAACGCCTGCCGTCTTTCGCCGAGTAGTCCGACCTGCTTCTCCAACGCGGCGCCTATCGCTCGAGATCGATTGAGTTCGTCATCGATGCGAGCGGTCAGGTCGATCTGACGATCAAACGATGGCAACGGAACGTGCATGTCGCTAACGATTCCAAGGTTGACTCGCTGTCGTGTCGAGCCTTGCGCAAGCAGGGCGGTAGTTGCCACCGCGGATGGCGACGACAGGTACCAGGCGACGAACTGCGGGTCCGCTTCGCGGTTCAACCGAAACCGGAAGCAGTCGGCTTTAACAATGGCGGCACCGAGACTCGGTGCCACGCATGCCCGGGCGAGCGGACGCTTAGCGTCGCCCAGCCCAGCGACGAGAAGGTCTCCTTCCCGGACCTGGTGCCGTTGAAGGGTCCGATAGTGCTCATCGGAGATGTAGGCCTGATCGGCATCCTTGAACTGGCCTCTGCCCAAGTTCCCGAGTCGAACCACGCGAGCTCCCTGGTCCACATAATGAGACGACGTCAGCGAGGAGCCAAAAGGGCCATCACACCGGGTCGAAGCGAGCCATGAGAGCTTGAACCTCGGAACGTTGCTTTCGAAGTCGAGGAGATGGTCGACAAAGCTCCAGAAACGCTCGCCGATCGTGTCGATCATGCGGCGCTTCTTGGTGATGAGGGCGTCGATGCGGGCGGTCTCGGCGTCGAGGTAGTCGGCAATCGCCCGCTGCTCCCCGTAGGTCAGGGGAGGCGCAGCAATTTCCCCCAGGTCCTCAGAGTTGATTCGAGGGGTTCGCACATTTCCCTGCGACGTTGAACCGATCCCTCGGAGCCGAGCGACCATCTGACCGACAAACCAGCTCGAACGGAGCAGATGATGTAGGAAGCGAGCGTCGTGTCCAGCCCGTGGGCGTAGAACCAGGTAGTCCGGGCTGACAAGTCCTTCAATATGCGCCAGTCCAACTGCGCCTTGAAACGCGCGCATCCGATTAACTACCAGGTCGCCGTGCAGAACCTGCTTGTAGCCGGACAGATCTTCGGCACGGGGTAGATCGTCCGTCATGGACGATCTGGGAACGACCCCGAGATGAATCGAGACCGACAGCAGGTCTTCAGGCGCAGCGTCTACCCCTGACCTGACGTCGACCACGTCCAACGCTCGCTTCATCCGAGTCACTCCGTCACCTCGGCGAGGAGTTCCTGGATCTCGGCTTCCAACTGCCTGATCTCGGCGTCGATCTCGTCCAACTGCCTGGGCGGTGTGTAGGTGTAGAAGTGCCGGGTGAGGGGGATTTCGTAGCCGACCTTGGTCTTGTCGTGGTCCACCCAGGCGTCGGGCACATACGGCAGCACTTCGGCGGTCATGTAGTCGTCGATGGCGCTGCGGTACTCGATGGTCTCCAGCCGGGCATCGATCTCAGCCTCGTAGGTGACCGGCACGGCGGGCAGCGGCACGTTCTCGTTGTCGCGCAGGTCGGGGTCGGGCTGAACGTTGCCCTTTTTGTCGGTCACCGGGTCGGCGTCGGGGTCGCGGATGGCGAACGCGTCGACGATGGCGTTCTCGTAGGGCTTGCCCTTGATGTCGGCCCGCTTGAGCGCAGTTCTGGCCAGGTCGCGCAACGCCTCATCGGTGGCGTGGGCGCCGATGCTGTGGCCCAGGTCGGCGATGATCGAGTTCTGGTCGTCCTCGGTGAGCTTGGCGAACTTCTTGTCAGCCCGGAGTGCCTCGACGCCCTCGTCGGTCACCTCCCAGCGAAGCCGCAGTGGCCGCTCGACGGTGATGCGCAGAAAGCCGAACGCCTCGTTGGGAAACACCTTGACGCTGGGCTTGGGGCCACCGTTCGCGGCGCCGGCATCTGCCCCGTTGTCGGCGGCAACGTCACCGTCGACCTCGGTGAACTGGCCGTAGGCACGGACGATGTCGGCGATCTGGGCGTCGCTCACTTGCTTGCGCTTTTCGCCCAGGCTCTTGCGCATCTTCACGAAGCAGTTGCGGGCGTCCACGAGCTGCACTTTGCCTCGGCGTTGAGGGGCCTTGCGGTTGGTGACGATCCAGAAGTAGGTGGAGATGCCGGTGTTGTAGAACAGCTGGTCGGGCAGGGCGACGACGGCCTCCAGCCAGTCGTTCTCGATGATCCAGCGGCGGTTCTCGGACTCGCCCGACCCGGCCGCACCGGTGAACAACGGCGAGCCGTTGAACACGATGGCCACCCGAGAGCCGCCCTCGGCCACCGGCTTCATCTTGGAGATGGCGTTCTGGAGGAACAGGAAGCTGCCGTCGTTGATGCGGGGCAGCCCGGCGCCGAAGCGTCCGGCCAGCCCGCGCTGGTTGTGCTCGTCCTTGACGGCGTCGGCCACCTTCTTCCACTCCACGCCGAAGGGCGGGTTCTGGATGGAGTAGTCCACCTTGAGGCCGGGGTGGCCGTCCTCGGAGAAGCTGTTGCCGTAGGCGATGTTGGTGGCGTCCTGGCCCTTCAGCATCATGTCGGAACGGCAGATGGCGTAGGTCTCGGCGTTCAACTCCTGGCCGTACACCTGGAGGCTGGCAGCCGGGTTGAGCTCACGCAGGCGGTCTTCGGCCACCGACAACATGCCGCCGGTGCCGCAGGCGCCGTCGTAGATCGTCTTGATGGCGCCGGGCTTGGTCAGCTGCTGGTCGTCCTCGATGAACAACAGGTCGACCATCAAGCGAATCACCTCGCGAGGGGTGAAGTGCTCACCCGCCGTCTCGTTGGACAGCTCGGAGAACTTCCGGATCAGCTCTTCGTAGAGGTAGCCCATCTCCAGGTTGGAGATATTGTCGGGGTGCAGGTCGACCTCGGCGAACTTGGACATCACCAGGTAGAGCAGCTTCGAGCGGTCCAGCCGGTCGATCTGCGTGGTGAAGTCGAACTTGTCGAGCACGTCGCGGGCCGAGGCGGAGAAGCTGGCGACGTAGTGCTTGAGGTTGTCGGCCAGGTCGTCGGGGGCGGCGACCAGCGTGGCGAAGTCGAACCGGGAGGTGTTGTAGAACTGCTCGTCGGCAACCTTCTGGAGGATCGGTGCGAGGTTGTGGTTCCTGCCAGCCAGCTGGGCGGCCCGGTCGAGCACGGCCTGCTTGGTGGGCTCCAGCACGCAGTCCAACCGGCGCAGCACGGTGAGGGGCAGGATCACCTTGCCGTACTCGGACTGCTTGTAGTCGCCGCGCAGCAGGTCGGCAACCGACCAGATGAACGCAGCGTGGTTCTGGATGGTGTTCGAGTCACCCGAGCTCATGGTGTGGCGGCACTCCCAAGTCGTGAGTACCTATCGTGACACCTCGGCCGGTTTGGGCGCTGAATCCTGGACTGCGCGCTGAACCTCAGCGGCGGCTCATTCCTTGATTCCGATCGCCTCTCTGGCAGCAGCCAGAAAGTCGGCTCGCTCGCGCTTGACGTCTTCCGCGTCGTTCACGCCTCGATCCTTGAGGCCTTCCAATGCTCGGGCCCGGTGTTCGCCAACACCTACGAGTCGGCTGTTGATGGAGATAGCAACTATGTCGATGAAGGGACTCATGCGCCCATAGGTAGGAGCGTCGAACCAAAACTCCAGGCTGGTCTGGCTGGCTAGGAGCAGACGCGCCTGTTCACTTGCCGAGGTGAGCAGCTTGGATTGAGCGATCGAACCGTTGACCAGCGCCAGAGCCCGATCTGCTTCGGAGAGGTAGGTGAGGACTGCGTGGCGCTTTTCGGTTTCGTGGTCTCGGCTGGTTAGGCGTTGCGCTTCAGTTCGGGCAGCACGTTGCGATATGACGTGCATCACCACCGGACCCCCGATTGCGGCGGTTGCGGTGATCAAAGAAACCAGAACAAGGTCACTCATGGAGCGGACCCGCCTCAAAGCTTTCCAGTACTTCTCGAGCATTCTTCGACAACTCAAGAAGCATGTCATGAGTCTGGTACCTGGGGTCCAGCATGTAGGTCACAGTTCCGTCGTCGTGAAGCCTGACGATGGCGTCGAAGTAGTGGTAGTCGTCGGGCCTAGGCCGCTCCTCTGCGTGCGTCAGCGAGTTTCGGAGTTCTCGCACATAGGGTGCAGCCTCATCGAACCGTGACCGGCCTGTGGTCAGAGTGGTTTCTCCGAGTCCTTGATTGATCAGGCGCAGAGCCACGTTGTCGATCCGGATGGCTTCCCACGCGTAGTACTGAAGATCATGGACCCGACTTGCCGCGTGGCCGTCTGCCAAGTTCTTGCTGGGCATGGATGTTCCAGCAATGGGAGGACCGGCGCTGACCGCCTCAAGGATTCGAGATCTGCATAGGCAAGCACCCTGTGTGGCTCGATCGAGATGCCAAAGAAGCAGACCTGCCATGTCAGGGGTCACCGGTTCGACGGTTCTTTTTCCCACGGCGGTCAGGATAAGGGAAGCCAGTGACATCCTGCGTGGCGCCGTGGATGAGGCACAGTTTGACGTGCTCCCAAATCGTGAGCACCTGTCTTGTCAACTCGAACAATTTGGGCGCTCAATCTTGGATGAGACGGCGCCGCGGTGCCGTCTGTTCGAGCGTGAGGGCCTGGCAAGTGGCAGCTGGGACGAGGTCGACCCGAGATCGAGGGCACACGCCGCTAAACTTCTGCTAAACATCCTTAGGAGGAACCCGAGGGGATGGTGAGAACCATCCGGAGGTGTCACATGCCCGAGCCGTTGGCGCTACCTACGCCATCAGAGGAAAGACTGGCGCAGTCGCCGCTGAAACTGGTCGTCTGCCAGGTACGTCACGATCAGAACTTTGCTGTCAGCGACGCTGCCCGAGCGATCGCAACCCACGAGCGATTCGCAGATCGTTACCCGGAGATCAACTCATTCGAGCAGGCAGAGGTGGTCTTCACCGCCGGTCCCGGTGTTGCGAACGCCAACACCGCGAAACCGCAGCAGGGATGGCAGTTCAAGTCGGAGGACGAACTCTGGACCGTCACCCTGCAGACGAGCTACTTCTCGCTGGAGACCAGCTCCTACGCCGATTGGGATGACTTTCGGGAACGGTTCGTGGAGGTCCTCGAAGCTGTCGTCTCGCAATACAGCCCCAAGCTGGAACAGCGGGTTGGTCTGCGTTACTTGGATGAGATCGAACGGCGCAGCGCACAGCAACCCTCGGACTGGGTCGGGCTCATCCGACCAGGAGTTCTGGGGCCACTCGGCGACCCTGAACTCGGGCCTTCCGTCAGAGCTGCCCAGCAGGTCATCGAATTTGAGGGACCTGAACAGACCAGGGTCATGCTTCGTCACGGGTGTGAGCCGTTGGCCGGTGGCGACGGGACGGTGTATCGGCTTGACCATGACTGTTCCCGCCAGCGAGGTCGGGCGTTTGAGAGCGCGAAGATCGTAGCGACCCTTGAGGGGCTTCATGCGCTGGCTTTGCAGGTGTTCCAGAAGGCCATCACGGCGGAACTCCACGCTGAATTGAAGGGCGGAGGTGTGTCAGTGTGAATGAGATGAGCCTCGCGGAGTCCACGCCATTCGCAGCCCACGACATCGACTGCCGCGCCGTGGACACAACCACGTTTGCCAGCCCTTCATCGCTGGTGCGCGATGTTTGGCAGTGCGACCTGTTTCCGAGCGGGGCTCTCTTCAGAAGCTCGGCCTGGGATCTGGCTATCACCGATGTTGCTCAGAGCGTCAGTGCCTTGACGGAACAACTCCAGGCTTCGATGGCAACCATGGTGACGTCGCTCCGCCCCTACGAGTTGCCTCGCTGGTTGATCTCGGGTGCGGCCAACTACGAGGTCGAGACCACTACCCCCGAAGAAGATCGACGGCTGTACGCACTTGCTGCGGTGCAGCGCCTTCAGCGTCTGCTTGGTCTCAGCCAGGAAGAAGTCGCTGCCATGGTGGGGGTTTCCCGGCCATCCCTCTGGAACTGGGAACAAGGCAGGACGCCGCAGGAACGGTCCTTGCGTCGTCTCACCGATGTGGTTGGCGCCGTCGATCTGCTGGTAGATGCGATGGGAGGTGAGGCCGCATTCGACCTGGCGGTTGCTCAAAACCTCCTCGGCCTCGATGAACCCGTCATCGACGTACTTTTGGAGCCAGGCGGCCCCGGGATCGTTCTGGATCGCCTGTTCGAGGGTTCGAGGGCTGCAGCTCCAATGCCGTCGCTCCTGCCTTCGGTGGCGGACCTCCTCGATTCAGAGGACAGCGAGATCGCCGAAGACCAAGGACTCGTCTTGGGAGAGCCCGCCGGAGAACGACGGCTTCGGGTCGTCACACGACGAACTCGGTAAGAGGGCTGCCCAGATGATCCCCGCAGGGATACCCGACGGGAGGGACGAGTGGCCGCCTGGCGTACTCGATCACCTCCGCCGGTTCGAACAAGGGCACCTGGTGAGAGCGGTCCCGTTCTTCTACTTCACCAACCCGTCCTTCCCAGTTTTCGGGCAGGGGCGGACGGCTGACGACGGTTCCCCCGAACTCGTCTGGGACGCCGAGGACTTCCCGTACGGCATGATCGCGACGCAAACCTGCGACTTGAGGGAAGAAGACACCAAGAAGCCGAAGCAGCCGTGGTTCCACTGCTGCCCCGTCTATCGGGTGGACGACCCCGTACGGGGCCTGGACGCCGGCCAGGTGGGCCATGTCAAGAAGGGCCGCCTTCAGCACTTCATCCACGTGCCCGACCTACCCGAAATCGAGGGTGTCTGGGCAGCCGACCTTCGGCTTCTGGTCCCGCTGGAGAAGAGCTGGCTACTCGACCGAGAGCCTATTGATGGGTTCGAGGACGAGGCCATGCGGCCCATGATTGGGCAGCAGCTGGCACTGATCCACAGCCGTCCAGCATTCGACCCCGCTCTTGTCCAGTCGGTTTCGGGGCCCACGGTCGCAGCGCTGAAAAAGCTCGCGAAGGGCGATCCGGAGCTCTATGCAGAAATCTCAGATGCTGTGTACGCCATCGGCGTGCGCACCGACCGACTTGTGGAAATGACGCTGGACTCGGTGGAGATCTTTCTGCTGTGCTGGCACGAGCCGTCGGATGCAGCCCGCAGCTTCTGGGAATCGTGTTCTGAGGAGTGGTCGCAGATCGCTCTGCGAAGCGGCGGTCACCGCCTTCGGCCGCTTCAGGTCAAGATGCTTGACGACACCAGCGCGGCTGAACTCATTCGGTTGCAGGTAGTCCCACTCACGGGGCTCACGCCGAACCCCCTTTGGTATGCGGACTGAGGTTCACAGAGTCGCTTGGTCTCGTTGCTGGCTCACCCACTCGAGGAAGGCGTCGACCTCCTGCTCCCCGTCCCAAAGGGATTGGTCGACGAACGCCTGGGTTGTACCGAACGGTTGCAAGTCGGTCGCGAGTGCAAGCAGGTCGATTTCTGTCTCAGAGCTTGGTGGGTCTGACACAGGAGAACCCTCGACCGGGTCGGCCAGGGGGATACGGGCGGGACCGACCTGAGGGCCGTCCACGATCAACCTGAGGATTGGTTTGCTTGGTGATTCGCTCACTTTTGGCCCCCTCCGGAGTCTCTGGACACGCATCAGGTGGAATCCCCGGTCAAGCGGAGCGTACGTGCCTCACCAACCCACTGCCAGCACATAAGGACAGCAACTTGTCCGAGATGTGCCCGCACGGTGATCTCGCGCTGGGAGGCCTTGGTCCCCGCTAGCTGTGGGAGGCGCCGACCTTGAATCTCGACGGTCTACGAGTACTTCGCACCACATCCGCCGCAACGCCCATTGCGGACCTTGTACTTGCTGCAGTTTGAGCATTTTGTGCCTCGTCCTCCCTTGCCCTCGTTGGGAGGCAAGGTCATGGTCTGACCGCACTGGGAGCATTCCCGCCCGTTGGGGGTCTCGAAGAAGGTTTGTTTGCCGCACCCAGGACACATTTTTCCAGCCATCGTGTTACTTCCGATCAGTGTGTGTGTATCTGTATATGTGTGTATGCTGACATTGTGCAGGGTTGCCTCGAGCGAGTCAAGGGCTGCCCGGTCGGGCAGTCTGGCTTGGCCAGTGGCGTCGAGGGGACGGCGAGGCGGCGGGTGGGACCGCGGCTACCTAACTCTGGCGCGAGCGCGACGTTGTATGCCCGGTGGCAGCCCGGATCACCGATGGTCTTGTGTGAGCTGGCGCAAACGGGGCGTGACCGTCTTTGTTGAGACGACCGAAGGAGCCGCACGTGTGAACGAGCAGCTCAGGTGGCGGGAGGGCGAGATCAAAGTACTCGGGGCAATCCGGCGTCGATCTTGATGGAACCCGTCTACCGGCGCTCACACCAGGGGGCCACAGATCGGGAGGTCACGCCCAATCGGGAGATTCGTGGACAGCGGGACGCTTGACTTGGCGGTGGCCGCAACCGCTTGGGGGATAGTCTGAGAACAGCATTGGCTACCGAAGGAGGTCCGTGATGGTTGCTGTCGACCTTGACCTTCGTTTCGATGTCCCGCTCTACTCGGTGGCAGAGTCGGCCCGCTTCTTGGGCGTGCCCAACTCGACATTCTCGGGCTGGGCCAAGGGATACGTCCGATGTCCGCCCGATGGGCCGCCGGTCACTTGGGCCCCGGTGCTCGCAACGATTAACGACGCCGATGGTCCATCGGTCCCGTTCATCGCCCTGGTCGAGGGCATGGTTTTGGCGGCGATTCGGAAAACCGGGGTTCCGATGCAGCGAATCCGTCCGGCGTTGCTGGCGCTGCAGGATCATCTTGGCATTGAGCACGCCTTGGCGAGTCAGCGATTGTACTCCGACGGTGCCGAGGTGCTGTTCGACTTCGCCCAGCAGAGCAACGAAGCGGCTGAAGCAACAACGGCTGCTCGGGACCTGGTTGTTCTTCGCAATGGCCAACGAGTCTTCACCGAAACCGTCAGCGACTATCTGCAACGAATCGACTACGGGGACGATGGGTACGCACGTCTCCTCCATCTGCCCGGATATCAACACCGACAAGTGGTGGTCGACCCCGAGCGGTCCTTCGGCCAGCCCGTTTTCGTCAGCGGAGGGGCCAAAGTCAGCGATGTGATCGATCGCTTCCAAGCGGGCGAGTCGCTGCCCGACCTCTCGGAAGACTTCGGCGTCCCGATTGACGATCTTGAGGACGCCCTGCGTGTCGCATCCCGACGGGCTGCCTGACCTCTTCCTTGATCGAAGCCTTGGGAGGATCCAGGTTCCGCGGCTGTTGCGAGACTCCGGTTTGCGTCTCGTCACGCTCGCAGAGCACTACGGAATTCCTTCGGACGAAGATGTGTCCGATGTCGACTGGCTGGAGCTGGCAGGCACCGAGGGCTGGGCTGAGCTCATGAAGGATGCACGCATTCGAGGTCGAGCGGTGGAGCGCGAAGCAGTTCAAGCCTTCGGTGTCCGATGCTTCTGCATCACACGCCAGGATCTGACTGCCGCACAGATGGTGGAGCGCCATCTGAACCACCTGGATGCGATTGCAGCGGCGTGCCAGGAGCCAGGTCCGTTCATCTACGCCGTTCAGGAGCGCCGGATCGAACGACTGGACCTGAATCCTTGAGCCGTCGGGTATCGACCCATTTGGCCTGTGGCCATTGAACTGCCGAGAACCCAGGGGAGTTCGATCGCGTCCAAGGCCATCGTCGCGTGCCGACTTCTCGGCGGGCGACATGGCTCGCCACTTGGAACCCACCAGTTGGCCAACTGTTCGGGTCGTGACAGTGGTAGCACCTGCGTCTCCTTGGTGCTACATTTTGGAATATGGCCGTCAAAGAGTTTGGGATGCGTGAACTTCGCAACAACACCAACTCGCTCCTTGATGCCCTTGACTCCGGCCATCAGGTCTTCATCACGCGGCGGGGTGCCAGGGTCGCAGAGCTTCGGGTGCCCGAGCCGGTCGAGGAGATCGAACGGCTTCTCGCAGACGCCGACCGGTTGCCCGCTGTCGACACCGGGATGTACGACGAACTGTTCGAGGCCAAGGACGACGACGTTGCTGCGCAGTCCGACCGAGACGCCCTGTGGCGTTGATGCTCGACACGTCGGCCGTGCTCGGCTGGCTTGAACGGAAGACTCCTGGGGTCAGCGACGCTGTCCGCTCGACCGGAGCGACTCCGCTGATCCACATCGCCACGCTGGCCGAGCTCGAAGAGGGGGTCGCTCGGGCCGAAGCAGTTGGCGCAGCGAGCACCGATCAGCGCAGGCAGACGCTCGAGTTCGTACTGCAACGGCTCGGTCGAACGCCGGGGCCGTCCGAAGTTGATGCAGAGTGCTTCGGCCGTCTCTCGGCGTGCACCAGCAGAAAGTTGTCACACAACGACAAGTGGATCGTTGCGGCTTCGATCATCGGTGGACATCGACTGCTCACCGAGGACGCAAGACTCCGGGCTCAAGTGATGGGTAACGCCGAGCTCGACCGGACCGTCGTCAGCCGGGGCTGGTCGAGCCCCCAAGTCGTGCTCGTCGGTCCAACGGGAGCCACCGCGTAGACGAGCACGGCGGTACAATCCGGATCGCTCACGAGATGATCCGGCCAGAGCGCAAGCTGTGCGAAGGACGAGCCTCAAAGCAGCGTGACGTTCGGCTTGTACTCGGAGTGCCCGTTGACGTCGTCGGAGACGTCGATATCCGTTGGCTTCGATGGCGGCCCCCAAGAGGTGGGCTGCTTCGATTAGCGGTCCGTAACCGGCTGGACCGCTACGCCTCGGTGAGTTCCGTGGTCGTGGGAAGCGACACGTTCAGTGAGGACACGTCGATCTCGCCGCCGAGTTCGGGCTTGGCATAGGCACCCGTCGAGGCCACCACCTGCAATGTGAGCGACGACTTGGCCAACATGTGCTGGGCGATGATCTCCAGATCCACTTCGGCGGTGTGCTCCTCGCCGTCCAGGGTCACTGGCACCGGGGTGATCTGGTTGCCGACCACCGTGTTGGTTTCGGGGTCGACCAGCTGCGCAAACACGTGGGTGGAGGCCTCGCCCGGGGTGGTGCCCGAGTAGGTCATCGTCAGCTTGGGGGCACCCACGACCAGCACGTCGCCCTTGGCGGTCACCTTGGCCTCAACCGCCTGGTCGGCCGCCACGGGATACGGGGTGATCGTCGTGACGAGCCCGCCGAGCAGGCCCTTTCCCGCACCGTCTGGGAGCGGCCCGGATTGGCTGTCGGCGGTCAGCTTCAACGTCGAGCCGTCGGAGTTACCGGTGACCGTCCCCGAGCCGGGCTGGTCAGCGGTGGGGTAGTCGTCGCCCAACCAGTGCTGGTCGTTCTGGTCGACGACCTCCACCGGGCTGCCCAGGTCGACCGAGGTGTCGTCCTTCAGGTAGCGGGCGAGCCATGCGGTCGTTGCTTCGGTCACCCGGTCGGTGTTGCCGTCGCTGGTGAGGCAGACGCCATGGCCGCCGCAGTACCACATCAGGTGCACCGGGGTGCCGGCCGCAGACAGGCTCTCGTAGTTGGCAACCGACTCCTGCAGGGCGAAGAGCGTGTCCACCGTTCCCGCCAGCAACAACGTGGGAACCCCGATGTTGGACACCTGGTCGCCGGGACCCCGATCGAGGAACCACTGGTAGTCCTCGTCGCTCAGGGTGCCACCGTTCAGCCCCGACTTCGCTGCGCTGGTGATGTGTGGGTCGAGGTTGTCGCCGCCGATGCTCACCAGCTTGCCCGCCCAGCCCTCCTTGACGATCTTGTTGGGATACAGGCTGGTCTTGAGGGAGTGCCAGGCCATGTTGGGCACCAGGGCGTCTACTCGGCAGTCGATGCTGGCCACCGTCAGCTGGATGCCGCCGCCGTAGGAGGCTCCGATCATGCCGGCCCGGGGGTCATCCGTTGCGTCGAGCTCCGCCTCGGGCTGTTCGGCCACCCAGTCGAGCAGGATCTGCACGTCGCGTCCCTCCCGCTTCGGGTCGTTCACCGAGGCGACCCCGCCCGACTTGCCGAAGCCGCGCGGGTCCCAGGTGAGCACGTTGTAGGCGTCGTCGTTGAGCGACCCGATGCTGAGCGCCCCGAACAGTTCGATGTCGCTGTCCTGGGTGGCTCCGGCCAGCGACCACCCCGGGCCCATCAGCACGGTTGGTGCCGGCTTGTCCGCTGCGCCCGGCGCAGGAAACCAGTGCACTCGAATCTTCGTGTCGTCGAACGAGGTGATCACCCGGTCGTAGGCGGGCTTGGCCACTGCCTCGACCTCGATGTCGTCGGTCGTGGCGCCTTGCTCGCATGTCGGGGCCGGGGCGACGGCCGTCGTCGAGGCGGCCCCGCTGTCGGCCGAAGCGGCCTCGTCGCCCTCACCGGAGGAACAGGCGCCGAGGAGCACCGTCGCCAACAGCAAACCAACCGCGCGTCGTGTCGCCGTTCGCCGGTTCCCGCTCATCTCAGCCTCCTCGTTTCAGCCGAGCAGCACGGTACCCGCGGTCGGCTGATGAACCCCCAAGGCGCACAGCGGGGATCTCGGTTGGGCTCAGTGGTGGTGGTGCTCGTCCGCGTCGGCCTCGGCCTTCGTTGCGTGGTCGGTGCCGTGGGGGTGCTCGGGTGGTCCGTAGATCGCATAGACCTTGAGCGGGTCGTCACCGATGTTGGTGATGTTGTGCCACGACCCCGCCGGCACGAAGATCGCCCAGTCGTCGCCAACCTCGCGGTCGAAGTTCAGGTCATCTTCGGACGGGCCCATCTGCACCCGTGCCCGTCCGGCTTCGACCCGCAGAAACTGGTCGCCGTGTTCGTGGACCTCGAGGCCGATGTCTCGGCCCGGCTCAATGCTCATCAGCGTGAGCTGGATGTTGGACCCGGTCCAGCGGGTCGTGCGGTAGTTGTCGTTGGCCAGCGTGTCGGCCTCGATGTTCGTGACGAACGGGTTTGGTCCCTCGTCATTCAAGTTGCGGTCGCCCATCGTCTGTCCTCCGTCGGTTGATGGAACATCCAGGTCTAGCCCGAAAACCAACTATGGCGAGATCGAGCGGCAAAGGGCAGGTCCATTCGCTACCCGAAGAATTGTCGGGGTCGGTCCCAGTTGTTAGCGTGGCAACGAGCGAGCCCTCCACTGGGGCGAGGCCACCGGAGGCAGATACATGAACCGCATTGCAAGCCGAAGTCGATGGATCCCTTTGGCGGTCACAGCGGTGTTGTGCAGTTTCGTGGCACTGGTCATGCCGAATGCTGCCGGCGCCGCAGATCCGCCCGCCTACACGCTCAATATCTCCGGCACCTGCCCATCCATCAACGAACTGTCGATCTACACGTTGGTGATAAAGAACAACAGTGCAGCCACGATCGAGGTTTCTGCACTTGGGAGCACTTTGTCCGTCCCCGCTGGCGGCTTGGATTACATCGAGTTCCCCGAAGCCGCCTTAGGCAACGGTCTTCAGGATTCCATCCGAGTCGACGGCGCAACCCCAGCGGAAATTCCAGTGAGCATTCCCTCGTGCTTGAGCCCGCCCTCCAAATACACGGTCGAATACACCCCGGCGTGCTCTGGTGACACCGGACCCGGATCCGTGACGGTCACCAACACGGTCACCAACGAGGGCACCCGTGACGTCGTGGTTACCGTCGCCGGTTCCACCTTTGTTGTGGGAGCAGGCGCCACCGTCACTAAGGACGCTCCCAGCGGACTCTCTGCCGGAGACTTCGCCATCAACGGGGATCCCGTCGTCGGTGGTGCTTTCACGGTCGGGAACGCCGACTGTGCAGAAGCACCGCCCTCCTCGACTGCGCCGTCGTCTGACGACGACGCACCGTCGTCCGCCGACGACGCACCGTCGTCCGCCGACGACGCACCGTCGTCCTCAAACGATGCGCCATCGTCGTCCGACGACGCGCCGTCGTCCACCGACAACGCACCGGCATCCGTTGAAGACGGAGTGCCGATCGCCGCCCCGCTGCCGGTCGCATTCACCGGCTGATCAAACCGAAGCTCCTGACGTTCGTGTGAGCCTGATTTCAGGCTGAGGAACGGCGGATCTGTTGGAGCGAGCGGCCCCTAGGGCGGTGAGACGCGGGCTTCATCGGTCGGTTGTGACGGGAGCGGAATCAGGGTTGTTCTAGGACCGTCATCGAACGGAGATCACTCCCGCGTCACCACAGCATTCAACCGTCTTCTTGGCCTGTCTGACACCGCCCCTAACCATCACGCGGGCGGCACCTCGACGTCTGCGGCCTATCACCGACACCGGACCTCTCACGCATCGAGGGGCTCGTCCACATCGGTGTCGATGAGATCTCCTGGAAACGCGACCACAAATATCTGACGTTGGTTGTCGATCACGGCACCGGTGATGTCATCTGGGGCGCGAAAGACTGCGCAGCGGTCACCCTTGAGAACCTCACAGACAACCACGCCACCCAACTCACCGACATCAAACGGTTCGGGCGGGGGATCTGGCGTGCCTACCAATTCGAAGAAGCGCTTCGGGCGACTCTGCTGACCACACGCTCAGCTTTGATGACTCAAGGTGGCTTCTCGACCGTGGATCTCCCAGGTCCAACGGTCCCAGCTGCCGCAGTTCATCGCACCCAGTCCCCGGCCCCCACCCGACCCAAGTTCAGGCCGCCTGAACACCCACACAAACATCAGGAGAACCACCAAACGTCCCGAGCGCTATGGCGTGTACACCTGGGTCAGCACGCTGGCGCAGGCTCCGCTCGATCGAACCGTCATTTTGGTCAGACCGCTGTAGGAGTAGATGGAGGGATCGTTCAAGGTGCCCTTCACCTGCTTCAGATAGTTGCTGATGGTGAGTTGCTTGTAACCGTCACCGTTGAGGTACTTGGGGGCGTAGGCCTTTGCGTTGCTGCACACCGGAACGTTTCGGCCTACGGCAGACTGGTTGCGGATGTAAAAGTCTTGGGCGTCAATGGGGTCCTTGCCGTCCTCGATGGCGGCCGCAACAGCATTGGGCCCGTTGAAGAGGCAGACGACATCGAAGGAGATGGTCTTGGTGGTGGATGCACTCTTGACGCCGCCGTACCAGGTGCCTGCGGGGATGGTGCTCTTGAGGCCGCTGCATCCCGACCCCTCGGCCTTGGGCTTGACGGGAGCGGGGGAGCACCCGCAACCGGCGACCAGGAGGGCGACGGCGACAACCAAGGTCGTCACCCCAATTCCGAGATGGCGATATTGCGACTTCATGATGTATTTCCAATCCCCTGAGGCAATCACCGGAATTCCCGGCATAACACTGCCGAATGATCTCTTCATCATGCCAGCCCTAATGGCATGACACAAGGGGCAATGTAAGGAAATGCCGAGCTCTCCCTTGATGAGGTGCTTCGGGCCGGCCGTCGATCGCGTACGGCGGCCACACTTGTTGAACCGCGGACCCACGGTTGCGGGACAGTGCCGGAATGCGCCCGGCTTCTCCGAGCACCACGATCTGATTTCTGTTCATCTCAGATCGCCAGAGCGGGCGAGTTGCAGGTGGCACGCAACACGCCGGCGCCCGATTTGCTCCATGCGTTCTCTCGGGCCCACGGTCTGCTGCCGTCCAGAACACCCAGGTCGATGACTACCTGCCGCAGTCCTGCCTGGCGCACGACATGGTGGTCGACGCTCACTGTCTCCATTCGATGTCGAATGACTACGGGTACGTGTGCCACGCCTTCGAGGGAGTGGTGCCCGGTGGTATCCCGGGAGAGATCCGCTACGTCAGGATCTCAGGTCACCACGTGAACAGGGACTGCTTTGAGATTGTTCGAGCCCCTGGCCCGCCCGACGTGCTCATTTCCGCCCTTGAGGTTCAGGGGCCGCAGCGTGGCGAACTGAGGACCTACGGCGGTCATCGCACAGCAGATGCTCCGTTCGGAGTGGGCGACGTCCGAAAGCGAGACCTCCCCGGCGTCCGTCACCATCGGGCGCGAGCGCCACGAAACTTTTCGACGGATGGATCAGCGTCTTCCGCCTCGAATCGAGAGAGACTCCCGACGCGGAAATCTTCCCGGCACTCTGCGATTCGACGGTGCGCTTTGCCGCGGCGTGCCGATGTAGAGCAGCCGCTCCCTCCAGGTGGGGAGCGCCGAAGAGGTCGTAGCGGGGGCTGGGACCAACCGTGTTGGCGTGGTGAACGCTTCCTGACCCCAGTTGACGACATAGAAGGCGACGGCCTTGGTGACACCGCCCATCCACACCGGCATCGACGTTGCGGTTCTTGCGACCGAAGGATAGAGGTCGGCACCAGGCGGGAGAGCCGTTGCTCCCCGTGCCTGAACCAGGTGGGGCCCAGGTCGGCGTGACCACCGGGCACCTCGCCGGATCGAATCCGACCACCGAGGTAGGGTCGGGCTTCGAACACTCGCACCGACCGGCCCGCCTGAGCAGCCAGCGTCGAGAGTGAGCCCGCTGAACACCGACCTTGGGCACTCGCTTGCACTCCTTGTTGGCCTGGCTCCAGATATACCCGAGCGGAACGCCGACCTTGTTCGTATTCTGCGCCGGAAACTGGGCGGCACCACCTACCGGCTTCAACCGTAATCACTGATGAAGCCGGTAGGGGTTCGACCGCGGGAGTTACGCCTCGGCGGTCTCGAAGGCCTGGTCGAGCGCGCCGTCGGCATCGCCAATACCTGTCGAGCTGACAACGCTCGCAGCGTTGGTCAGGAGACCGGCGATATCGACACCCTGCGGGTTAACGGCAACGATGACAAGACCGGCATCACCGCTCTCGAGCAGGTCGCCCATCTTGCGGACCTCATCCTTGGGGATGTTGTTCCAGAAGTGGCCGGCAAAACCACCCACGCCCGCCCACACGGCGGACGTGGCGGCGAGGGGGCCAAGGAACACGATTCCCAATGGTGCGGAAATGACGGCGAGCGCGCCGCCCAGCACTCCGGTGCCCCAAGCCGCATGCTTGGCGCTCGTGTTGTGCCGATCGATGCTGAGCTTGCCGTCGGCGTCCTTCCGGACGACAGCGACCGCAAGGTGGTCGATCTGGCCCTCGTGCTTTACGCCGTGAAGGGCATCAAAGTCCTGCTCGGCGAGTGCCTTGTTGGCATAGGTGGCGACCGCAACGGTGACGGGTTTGTTGGACATGGTGGAATTCCTCTCGATGGTTGGAAACCGAGGGTGACGGCATGCGATGACACCGGGCACCTCGACTGATTGGCAGAGCAGACGTCGATAATTCCAACGGGCTGCACAGGCTCAGAGTAAGGATGTGCCAGGTCCCGGGCATCGCCCAGAGTGGAGGATTTCGTGGTCGGTCATCTGCACAACGCAAGACGCCGCTGACGACGGAAACCGGAGCTAAACGAGCCCGGCCACGGGCGTGGGTGTGGACGCGCCGGCAGAAACATCGGTAAACGAATGAGGCGCCGGCGCATAGTACGACGCAACAATCACTGACCTCATTGGTCTCAGCATGAGGCCACCTTGCTCTGGAAGTCCCGTGCTCGTTGGTGTTCTTTATCTTGTCGCTTGCTTTGTGACGTGAGCCGACGCGGATGTCAGCGTCGGCCGAGGCGACGGTCCTCACGCCGGTCACCGCGGCGTCGTACGCCTCGGGCGACCACGGCTGCGGTCCCTACGGTTGCGGCGGTTCGCGCTACTGGAGCGCCGATCACACCTCGTCGTCTGCGTCGTGCGGGTCGTAGTGGCATGTCACTCAGCTCCTTCGTTGTCATCGTTTTCGAATGAGGCGATCAGCGCCTGGGTCGGGATGCGTCCGCTGGCGATCAGTTGTCCGCCCGACTGCCGAGCGGCCACTGCGAAGGGCGCCGCCCAGGTGTTCTCCCAAATGAGCACACCAGCCGTTGATCCGGGTTCCATCGCTGCAGCGAGGTTTTCCACGTCTTCGAATGCGAGGATCTCCGCGAGATCCGCCTCGATCGAACCAAGCTCACCGGTCCCGTCGAGGTCTTCAACCTCGAGCACCTCGATGTTGCCGTCCTGGTCCTTCGTGAGAATCATCAGGTCGAGCACCCGGATGAGTTCTGCTTCAGCGAGGGCCGCGAGCTCGGCGGCCATCGCCCCGCTGAAGTTGGACGTACCGGCTGGAAACTCCACAACCATGTAGTCGATCGGCCCTAGCTCTTCCTCGGAGACATCGTTCATAGCCTTGCCCTTCGTAGCTGTGGGAACACGGAGGCGCCACTCGTCATGGGCGCTCAGGGCAACTTACGAATTTGACGGAGCCGTGCCGTCACCCAGTTGGGGTGAAACGACACAGGGGAGGTGGTTTCTTGGCAAGCGCGATCAACCGGCGATCGGCCGGTGATGAAGATCGCGCTCAGACGGAAGTCAACCGCCGGCCTGATTAGAGGCCGAGGATCTTGGCTTTCTGTGCAGAGAACTCTGCTTCGGTGAGGATCCCTTGTTCTTTGAGGTCGCCGAGCCTCTGCAACTGATCAAGCGTGTCGGGCTCACTCGATGGAGCGGGGCCCGGCGCGGCGGAGGCCTGCGGGGGAGCGGTCTGCTGCTCGTAAGCCTGCTCACGCTCTGCGTAGATGTTTGCGTCGCGACCGGCGAAGCGCTCGGCCTGGCGGCGCTGCACCCGACCGCTCACAGCGGTGGCGGTTCCGGCTACGGCCGCTGTTCGGACGATACCTCTGAGTAGTCCTGGCATGTTGTGGTCCTCTCGTCGGGGTGGGGATTCGTCAGGACTGGGATTCTGTTGCGTCGAGCGCTTCGTTGACCACCGATGCCGGGATGCGTCCGCCCGCGATGACCTGACCGTCGGCGTCGAGCGCAGCAGCCACGAATGGAATGGCCCATGAGTTCTCGTACGCCACCATCAGCGCCTGCGTGCCGGCTTCCATGGCGCCGATGGCCTGGCTGATGTCTTCGTCGTCGAAGAGTCCGGACTGGGCTCCGACGAACGCCGCAAGTGTGGTGTCCGCGGTCAGGTCCCGTCGGCCGAAGTCAGCCTCGCCGGCCTTGTACACCAGCGCGATGTCAAAGAGAACGATCGTGCCCTGGTCGACCAGGTCTGAGAGTGCCGCAGCCATCGAAGAGGCGTCCGCTGCGAGCGGGAACTCGATCAACAGGAAGTCGATCGGGGCGTGGGTGTTCGTGTTGGTCATCTGGGCTCCATTTCGCTCGTGCGGAAGTTATACCCCGGTCAGCGCGAGCGCACGACTCTCGGGCGATGTGCCACCCACACGTCCTCGGCCGGCCAGCGCTCCGACCAACGCCGCGTCACGATCTCGTAGTACTCGTGGTCGGGTCCCTTGTCGGGTGGTTCCAATTCGTGCAGTGCATCCACCACAAGTCCGGCTTCGGCGAGTCGGCGAATCCATTCGCCGTGGCCTGGGTGGTACTCGACGCCTCCCCCAGGCCAACTCACCGGGTTCACGTCGGTCGCGCCGCGTAGCAGCGTGGTGCCGGCAGGACCACCTTCGGCCGGAACGCACATGGCTGCGAGTACGGAATTGGTGAGAAACACCAGTCGCCCACCGGGTCGCAGCACTCGGGCCGCCTCGAGCGGCCACCTGGCCGGGTCACACCAGGGACTGGCTCCATACTCGCTCACTACAAGATCGAACGAACCGTTTCGGAAGGGGAGGGTGGCCCCGTCGCCCTCGACAAGGGGAAAGTGGGGCCCGAACCGGTCTTGGCAGCGTTGGGCGGTCACGAGCTGCTCCGGGCTCAGGTCGAGCGCGACCACCCGTGCGCCTGCTCGGGTCAGCCAGGCCGAGAGGTACGCGGTGCCGCACCCGATCTCGAGGACGTCGGAGCCAGTGAGATCCCCCAGCAGTTGCAGTGAGCCCTCGGGTTGTCGAAACAGGCCCCAGGAGACGCCCGACCGCGTCCACATCTGTTGCGCGTCGGTATCGGTGAAGTCGGCATTGACCTGAGACCACAACGACCGATTGCGGGTCCTGGTGTCCAGATCGTCATCCGTGTCAACCACGGGTTTGGTCATCGAGTGTCCCCTCGGATCGGCTCCAACAGGTGCCCGGCAGCGCACGCGGGTCGACGGATTGTTGCCAGACTCTCACGGACACAGCGCAACCATTACGGTCACGTGCGAGACGAGGTAGATGACCGATGGCACAAGATGCCGACCAAGACCGGCCGGACAGGCTTCCCGGCGGCCTCCGGTCGCTGATCCGTTATCGGGTCGACAACCTGTTGTCGCGCGGCACCTGGGCCGTGCTTCTTTGGCTGGCCGGCGTCACCACGATGGTGGTGCTGGCCAGCTCTGCGATCATGGCCATCTTCCGGGTCACGTTCTCAGGCGGCGGAGATCGCAGCTGGGGGGAGGACACCTGGCAAAGCCTGCTGCGGACGATCGACTCCGGAACCATGGCGGCCGACGTCGGTTGGGGGCCGAGGGCGATTGCGCTGATCGTCACGCTGTCGGGGCTCCTCCTTGCGGGCACCCTCATCGGACTGATCGCCAACGGCGTTGAGCAACGGGTTGAGCAGATGCAACGGGGGAAGAACACCGTCGTCGAAACGGGCCACATCGTGATCCTGGGTACATCAGCACGGCTGCCGGTGCTCATCGAGCAGTTGGCAATCGCCGATCGAGCCCGTCGTGACAACGTCATCGTTGTACTGGCAAACCGGGAGCCGCGGGAGCTTCGGGAGGCCGCAGCGGCCCATGCGGCCGGGCTTCGGAGTAGTCGGCTGGTGGTCAGGTCCGGGGAGACCGACACGGTCGGCGACCTGGAGATGGTTCGCGTCCAGGACGCCCGGGCCGTGATCGTCATGGCCGACGACGATGCCGACAACGACACCGGTGTGGTGAAGACCGTGTTGGCGGTTGGTGCCGCCAACGGCGGGTTTGACCGTATGCCGATCATCGTCGAGTTGCAGGAGCCGGCGATGGCCGAGCGTCTTGCCCGTGCCTGCGGGGGAGACGTCCACCCGGTGGTGACCACGGTGACCATCGCGCGGCTCACCTCCTACTTCCTTCGGGAGCCCGGCCTGCGGGGGATCGTTGACGAACTGATGGATGCCCGCGGATGCGGTATCGACCTGGTCGAGGTGCCTGAACTTGTCGGCGTTCCGTTCGCTGAGATCGTTCGACGCTTCGGCGCCGTGCGCCCAATCGGCCTGCTCGGAACCGATGGGGTGGTCACGCTCAACCCCAATGGAGCGACCGCCCCAAAGGAGGGTGACCGTCTGGTGATGATCACCGATCACGCGGGTCCTGCCGTCCCCAGCGCACTGTCGTTTGCCGCTGCGGCAGCGAAGCCCGCCGCGCACCACGAAGTAGCGACTCCCCAGCCTGCTGAACACCTGGTGGTTGTCGGCTGGAACGGGCTCGGCGCCACGCTCGTCGGCTCGGTCGGTCAGTTCTGCTCTCCTGGCTCCACCGCCGAGATCGCGTTCGACCCCGAACTCTTTGACGTCGAGGAGATTGCGGTCCCCCGCTCGGAGAACCTTGAGGTGCGGCTGACGCCGAGCCCTCGACTCACCTGGGAGTTGAACGAGGATCCCGAGGGCGGGCGGGTCACCTCCATCGTGTTGCTCGCCTACCAGCGGGGGTTGACCGCCGGTGAGGCCGACAGCAGAACGCTGCTGGCGCTCATGTTGCTCCGACAGCAACTTGAGCAGAGAAGCGGGCCCCGGCCGCGGGTGATCGTCGAGTTGAGGGATGCCGGCAACGTCGAACTCGCCCGTCGGTCGGGCGCGGATGACTACATCGTGAGCGACGCCATCGCCGGCCGCATCATGACCCAGTTGGCCGAACAACCTGAGCGCCGCCAGGTCCTCCTGTCGTTGTATGCGCCAGGAGAACCATCACTCAGGCTCATCACGGTCGCCGATCTCGGTTTGAGTGGAACCATCAGCTTCGGCGATGTGGTCGCGGCGGCGCAGGCAGCGGGGCTGCTGGCGATCGGTTGGCGATCCGGCGCCTCGGACGGCGGGGACGTGGTCTTGGACCCACATGTTTCGAGAACCGTCGACCTGGCGCCGGACGGCCGGCTGGTGGTCATCGACTGAATGACGTCAAGCGCGTGTGACCGGCGGGTCGGGTTCAGAGTGCGACGGGTGACGCCGCCGGGGTGACAGGGCCGCCGTGGCACTTCTTGTACTTGGTTCCGCTTCCGCACGGGCACGGCTCATTGCGCTTTGCGTCCTTGTAGAGGGCGGCCTCGCGGGCGGCGAGTACGTCAGGCAGCTCGGAAGGGGCGCGATCCTCGCGCAGCAGGTCGCACATGATCCGCATCGACTCGTCGATGTGGTTGAAGAAGACCTTGTAGCCGCCACAGAGGTAGTTGAGCCCGTCCTCGCCGTCCGGTGTCTGCGTGAACCGGTTCTTGGGGCAGCCGCCGTGGCACGCAAACCGGACCTTGCAGGTCCGGCAGAACTCGGGCAGCCTGTCGAGCTTGTCCTGGCCAAACCTCATCTGACGATCTGACCGGACCAGCTCGCCCAGCGGCGTCTCGGTGATGTTGCCCACGAGGTAGTCCGGTTCGACGAAATGGTCGCACGAGTACACGTCGCCGTTGTGCTCGAGGGCCACCGCCGACCCGCAGGTCTCGGAGAAGACACAGACGCCGGCAGGCTCGCCGTACCAGTTGGCCAGTGCGGCATCGAAGTGCTGGACGTACATCTCGCCGATGTCCGTGCGTGACCACTCGTCGAAGATGGTGGTGAGGAACCGCCCGAACGCCTCGGGCGCCACGCTTCGCTCGGTGACCAGGTCCCCCTGCTGAACGTACAGCGGGCGTTTCTCCTTGTTGGCACTGCTCCAGCCGAGGTTGGCCAGCGGCAGGAGGGTTTGGGTGGTCCGCTCGACGACGGGAATGAACTGCACAAACTTGACCCCCATCTCGTCACGGAAGAACCGGTAGACGTCGAGCGGGTGATCCTGGTTGGCGGCGTTGACCGTGCACAGAACGTTCACGTCGACATCGGCCGCCCGGAGATGCTCGTAGCCGGCCATGACCCGGTCGAACGAGCCCTCGCCGCGCTTGTCGACCCGATACGCGTCGTGAAGGGCCCTTGGCCCGTCGACCGACACGCCGACGAGCACGTTGTTCTCCTTGAAGAACCCCGCCCAGCTCTCGTCGATGAGGACACCGTTGGTCTGGATCGAGTAGCTGATCCGCTGGTGAGGCCGGCGCAACTGTTCGACCAGCTCCACGGATCGCTTGAAGAAGTCCAAACCCATCATGGTCGGCTCGCCCCCCTGCCAGGCGACGGTCACCTCGGGGGTCAGGTGAGATTCGAGGAGCTGGCGGAGGTAGGTCTCCAACAACTCATCGGCCATTCGGAACCGGTCTCCCGGATAGAGCATCTCCTTCGACAGGAAGAAGCAGTACTCACAATCCAGGTTGCAGATCGGGCCGGTCGGCTTGGCGAGAACGTGATAAGCGGGCGCGAATGTCACGTCTGCGAGTATGTCAGTTGGTTTGGGACGCTCCGTTCGACGTGAGCATCGGCACCTCCGGATGCTGCGGACTCCGACCTCGCAGCTGGGCGGCGAAGCTGGGCGCCGGTGACGAACCCAGTAGGTTGTTGCGACCCCATTCCCCAATCTGACAAAGGGATCGCACCCGCATGGCGCTGTATACCGACATTCCGACCCGGCCCGAACTCGAGCGGCTGTTGACGGCGACCGCCGATCATTGCGTCTCGATCTACCTGCCGACCCACCGGGTGACCCAGGAAACCCATCAGGACCGCCTGGTGTTGCGTGACCTCACCCGTCAGGCGGTCGAGCAACTCGAAGCCGCCGGCGCCGATGCCGATGCGGTGGCCGACATTGAGGCCAACCTGGTGCACCTCGCCGAGGGTGATGACGAGGGCGACGATCCTGCCGTTGAGGAGTTCTGGGCCAACCAGGCTGAGAGCCTGGCCATCTTTGCCAGTCCGGGCCGTTTCGAAACCCACCGGTTGCCCAACCATCTCACCGCCATGGTTGAGGTGTCGGACCGCTTCCACATCACCCCGCTGCTGCGGGCGGTGACGTTCCCCCACGCTGCGTGGATCCTGGCGTTGTCCCAGGGCGCAGTTCGGCTACTTGAGGTCGGCCCGTCGGGCGCCCCCGTGGAGGTCCGGGTCGAGGACCTGCCCAAGGATGCGTGGCAGTCGTCGGGCAACAAAGTCGTCCGGGCCCGTGAGGGCGCCTACGCCCGCAGGGTGGACACGGCGCTGCGCACCGTGCTGACCGGCTCCGACCTGCCGCTGATCCTGGCGGCTTCCCAGCCGATGGCCGCGCTCTACCGGTCGGTCAACACCTACCCCCACCTGGTGGCCGAGCGCGAGCACGGTAACCCCGAGACCAGCACCGACGCCGAGCTGGCCGACGCGGCCCGGACGATCCTCGACGAGGTCTATGCCGACCAGGTCGACGAGTTGGCGGAGCGTTTCGGTGACCTCAGCGGACAAGGGCGCACTGCAACCGACGCGTCCGACCTGGCCCGCCTGTCCACGCTCGGTGCGGTCGACACGCTGCTGGTCGACATCGACGCCAGCGTCCCCGGCACCATTGACGACATTGGTGCGGTCTCGTTGGCCGACGCCGAGGGCGCCGGCAACTACGGAGTGACCGACGAGATCGCCCGCCGGGTGCTGCTCGCAGGAGGCAGGGTGTTGGCCGTTCGTGCCGAGGACATCCCCCAAGGCGGCCCGCTGGCCGGCCTGTTGCGCTTCGTCGTCTGACGCCGTCGGGCCTGGCCCCGCATCTGGATTGATCAACGTCCTGCGGTATCGCTCAGATACCGCAGGACGTTTGTTTTTATGAATCTGGCGTGGTTGCCCCCACCGTCCCTGAAGCTGACCGATCCCGCCATTCTCAATGTAGGGCGTGTCGGGGGGCTTGTAGCAAGTGCAGATTTCTGGTTTCGTCAACCTTGCCTTGAGCCCGATCCGGGCTCGCCGGCCGGCAGCACCGCCGGGCGATGGCAGTCAGCTCGGCCGGTAGAACAGGGGAGCGATTGATGGATCAACACGACGCGTCGGCGCAAGATCATGCGGTGGTTGTTGCAGGAGGTGGGCCGACCGGCTTGATGCTGGCGGGAGAACTGGCGATCGCGGGCGTCGACGTCGCCATCGTCGAACGGCGAGCGGACCAGAGCCTGGACGGCTCCCGCTCAGGCGGGCTGCACGCCCGCACGCTCGAGGTGCTCGACCAGCGCGGCATCGTCGATCGGTTCGTCGAGGCTGGGCAGACGCACCCGGCCCTCGGCTACTCCGGGCTCTGGCTGGATATCACCGATTTCCCGACCCGCCACCCCTACGTGCTGGCGTTGTGGCAGAAGGACTTCGAGCCGATCCTGGCCGGCTGGATCGACGAGCTCGGGGTGCCGTTCTACCGGCAGACCGACGTGGCCGGCTTCGTCCAGGACGACGACGGCGTCGAGACCGAACTGGCCGATGGCCGGGTGCTGCGCAGCCAGTTTCTGGTGGGATGCGACGGTGGCCGCAGCACGGTCCGGACTGCCGCCGGCATCGATTTTGTCGGGGTGGATGCAGCCACCAGCTGGATCATCGCCGAGGTGGTGATGGACGGCGAACCCGAGGTGGGGATGCGACACGACAGCCTTGGCACCCACGGCATCGGCCCGAGCGGTCACGACGGGTTGATGCGCGTGGTGCTGACCGAACGGGAGCTCGGCGACGGCCGCCCCGACCTCGACGACCTGCGCGCCGCCCTCGAAGTTGTCTACGGCAGCGACTTTGGCCTGCGCAGCGCCGACTGGATCTCCAGGTTCACCGACATGACCCGCCAGGCGACGACCTACCGCGACCGGCGGGTGCTGCTGGCCGGCGATGCCGCCCACGTCCACCCGCCGCAGGGCGGCCAGGGCCTCAACATCGGGGTTCAGGATGCGGTCAACCTGGGTTGGAAGCTCGCCCAGGTGGTCGACGGCGTCTCACCGGGCAGCCTGCTCGACACCTACACGGACGAACGCCACCCGGTCGGCGCCCGGGTGCTGCGCAACACGATGGTTCAGGCGGCGCTCGGCAAGCCCGACGATCGGCACCAGGCGCTGCGTGACGCGATGAGCGAACTGCTCGAGATGGACGAACCACGTCGCCACGTGGCCGCCATGCTCTCCGGTCTCGACGTCCACTACGACCTGAGCGCCGGCCACCCGCTGTTGGGACGGCGGATGCCCGACCTCGACCTCGACACCGCCCAAGGGCGGATCCGGGTGTTCGATCTGCTCCACGAGGCCCGGCCGGTCCTGTTGAACCTCGCCGGTTCGGGCGACGTCGACATCGGGCCGTGGGCCGACCGGGTCACCGTGGTCGCCGCCACGCACAGCGGTGCGTGGGAGCTGCCGGTCATCGGCGAGGTGCCGGCTCCCGCCGCAGTGCTGATCCGCCCCGACGGCTACGTCGCATGGACCGGCGACGTCGGCAAGGACGATCTGCCCGCTGCGCTTACCGCCTGGTTCGGCGCGGCCACCGACCGCTGACCCACGCTGCTGCTGGCCTTGTCTCGGCGGTGTTAGACGGGGGAGTGGCAGACCGCTTCGACGTTGTTGCCGTCCGGATCGCGGTGCGGCGAATGCGATGTGGCTCTCGCGGAAGCCGTCGCCCCTTGCCTGCTCCCCCAGCCAGAAGGTGGGCATCGGCGGCACGCCGTAGCCGATCACGCCGGGGAACTGCATGATCCGCTGGCCGCCGACGGTGGCCAGAACCTGGTCGTAGAACCGGGGGCCGGCCTCCAGGTCGGAGCACTGAATGGAGAGATGGTCGAGCATGGTTTCGATCATCGAACTTGAGCGACCAACGTGGAACTGCCCGTCACAGGCAGGCCAGGTACGCCGCCTCCGAATCGGCGGCGGTGATGCTGCCCGAGTCGACGTCGACCGTGTAGGAGGCGGTGAATGGGTCGGAGTCGTCCCACACGAAGCGGGCCTCAACCTTGTAGATGCTGTCGTTGCCGGTCGGGGAACCCTTGATGGTGTCGACAAACCCCAGCCCTCCGCAGTTCTCGATGGCGTCACCGACGAGTCCGGCGGCCACTTCGCTTCGGTCGGTCGGTGCCGCTTCGGGTTCAGTGGTCGGCGTTGACGTCGGGCTCGGGGCGGCTGTGGTCGTCTGCGAACCCTTGGTCGTCGGCGACTGCCTGGGGGTGGTGGTGGACGCTGGACCCTTGGTGGTCGGCGCCCGCGTCTCTTCGGTGTCGCCGGCGGCGGGCTGAGCTTCGGCGGGCGGCACCCCGGTGGTCGTCGAGAGGGATGTCTCGGTGGCACCTGGCTCGGCTACGACGTCCTCGGTGGAGACAGACCCGTCATCGCGGAGCAGGAGCAACGCTGCGATCCCCGCAATGATGAGAGCCACGGCGATTCCGCCGATGACCCACCACGCTCGGGGCGCTGCGCCGTCCACCTGGGGCTCGACCTGCATCGGGAGTTCGGTGCCACACGAGGCACAGAAGTGGGTTTGGTCTGCGGCGGGGGTCCCGCAGTTGGGGCAGATGGTGTTGGGGGTTTCGGCCATGATCACTCCAGAGCGGGGTCTCAAGGGTCGGTTTGCGATCATACCCCCAGGGGTATTCGAATCCCAATCGTGGCGGGGTGCTGCCACACGGTTTGCCGGTCAACACCGATGGGAGTGCGTCAACGAGCGGTCTCATGCCGGCTCAGCCGACGAGCAGACCAACCGCCGTGGCCAACAGCCAGGCGAGCATCGCCGCATACCAACACCGCTCGACCAGGCCGAAGTAGGTGCGCAAGATGCAGGGAGCCAGCCAGGCGACCGCCAGCGCCACGGCGGTGATCGCCACCATGGCTCCCAGCCATCCGAACCACGAGCCGGCAAAGACCCACGATGGACTGTCCGCGAGTCCGCCGCCGAGTCTGCTGGCTGCGATCGCGATGGACCCAAAAGCCGTGGCGGCGAGCAGATTGTGGATGATGCCGGTGCTGGTCCGTTCGGCCCCGGGCAGGTCGGTAGCGAACCCGGCGATCGCCAGGCGGCTGATTGCGAACACGAGCAGCCAGGTGCTGTCGTCGCCGTCGAGATCGGCCGATCGCAGCCCAAACCAGATGGCGACGGACGCGAGCCCGACGAGGATGACCTGAGCTCGGTACCACGCAGCGTGCGGGCCGGCGCCGTAGTCGCTGACCGGGTCATGCATCGGTGCCACGTCGGGCGCCACGCGATGGAGTTGGACCAGGCCGGCGACGGCTGCGGCAAGCGCTACCAGCGCGGCGATAGCCAAGACGGTTGCTGTCGTCCCCACGTCGTGCGACCCTACGCCAACGGCGACGAACGACCCTGCTGAACTACGGCAGGTAGATCTGCGTCATCGTCGTTGCGCAGGCACCTTTTGAGCGGACCATCAGCTTGGGGAGACCACCGTAGGAATGGATGCTGGGATTGTTCAACGTGCCCTGACGTGCTTGAGGTGGTCGCCGACTGAAAGCTGCTTGATGATGTTGCACTTCGGTCACAGCGCGCTCGCTGCGGCCATCGAGGACGGCGGGGACCCAACCGACATCTTCGACTTCGGCATCCGCAACGCTTCGCCCAAGGCCCGAAGCGGGCCGGTGTGCAGCGGAGCCAAGGCATTTGCCCCCGGCTCTGCCGACATCGGCGGCCTACAGGGCCAGGGTGACGACGAGCGCGGTTGCCCAGATTGCGTGACGGTGTTCGTGCATCTTCATGTGGTGTGTCCAGTCTCAAGCGCTGTTGGCCGAGCGGTCCGGCACAACCTCGTATGAATGACGCCGAGGAAGGACTCGCTGGTTTACGCGATTGTGACCGAAGCGGACGTCCGCCGGTCTATGGCTCAGCACACCGGCGGCGCTGGCAGCGCTCGCCACCTGGGCGCTCGTCCCGGCGGCGATCGGTATCTTCGCCGTCGAGCGACGCGACGTCGTCTGGCCTCACAGGTCGAGAGCGCAGGCTCGCTCAGGGAGTGAGAAACGCCCCAAGGGTTCGCTCGGCTGCGGCGAGGGCTCCCTCGATGTGGCCCGGCGCGGTGGTGGCGGTCTCAGTGGACGCCCAGTGGAGCCGACCCGCCCAGCTCGGCTTGGTGAGGTGCGGGGATCCGTACAGGTCGTACCGGTTGGTGTGTCCGAGGCGGGTCGGCGCAGTGAACGGTTGCTGGCCCCAGTCGACGACGAGCACCTGAGCCGGTTGTGCGGCCTTCGGCCCGAACAGGGCGGTCAGCTGTTCGGCGAACGCCCCAACGGGATCCGCCAGCGGCGCCTGGCCGAACCCGAAAAGCATGGCGGGTGTGCCGTCCGGGCCGCTCATGTCGTGAACCTCACCGAACGGCTGGTCTGGACCGAAGGCCGTTCCGGACAGCCCGAGGTGGCGCCAGAACGGCTCGGGATAGATGGCCACCGCCTTGGTGACGCCGCCCATCCACACCGGGATCGACGACGCCGCTTCGGCGACCAACGGCTCGAGATGGTCTGGGTCGATCATCCCGCTGTCCATGGCGAGCGACGGCGGGACGGCGGCGATCACGGCCTCAGCGGTCGATGGTCCCTGCGTCGTGTGAACGGTGACGTGATCGTCGGCTCGCTCGATCCGTGTGACCGGGCAGTCGACCGTCACCGTGCCGGAGGGCAGTCGGCCCGCCAGCCCATCGATGAGACCGACTGCGCCGTTGGTGAACCGGTAGGACGGCGGCATCACCGGCCGGTCGAGGCGTCGAACAACCCCGTCGGCCGCGACGAGCGCGTCGCCGGTGGCCCACTGATCGTGAATCGTCAGCCCGAACTCGTCGACCAGGCGGGCGACGCGTTGCTCGCCGGGCCAGAACCAGGTGGGGCCCAGGTCGGCGTGCCCGCCGGGTACCTCGACGGACCGAATTCGGCCTCCGAGGGTGGGTCCGGCCTCGAACACCCGGACGGAGCGGCCTGCCCGGATCAGCCCGTCGGCGACGGCCAGGCCGCTGATGCCCGCACCGACGACGACGAAGTTTGACGTCGCTCACCGGGCTGGGATCATCGGGCAGGGCTCGAGGACGACCATCGGGCAACACTGTCACCCCTCCAGCCGCAGTCGCTAGACGGAGGGCGCATCGGCGCACATTGTTGAGACACGATGTCGAGAAGCGAAGGGCGGCTCAGTCATCAAGATGAGTGCGACCACCCCGGTCGCACGTCACCGACGGGCCGTTCGCTGAGTCCAAAGACCTGATCGCCGGATGGTTGGTGATCGACGTCGAGAGTGAGGAGCGTGCCATCGAGATCGCCGGCGAGCTCTCCGCTGCGCCTGATGCGGGCGGCGAGCCAAGCCACGAATGGCTCGAGCTGCGAAAGTTCATGTCGGCCCCTCGTCAGCGGACCGGTGCCCCTGGCCGAACAGGACCGCAGCGTGCCGAAACGTCAGCATCTGACCAGGCAGGCCCCCGGGTCAATCAGTTCCTGCGCGACGGTGAGTACCTCCGACACGGCTCGGTGGCCACGACTGGCCCGTAGCCTGTGGTGATGGCAACCGTGTCGCCGTCGTCATCGAGCCATCCGGCCACGTGGAAGTTTGGCTATCGGATCTACCACGTCGAGACCCGGGGTCAGGTGCGTTCCTGGCTGGAGGAGAACCACGCGGTGGAGAAGGGCGTCTGGCTGTGTTCGTGGCGGACGCCGACGGCGGGGCCCCGGTGCCCGTCCCCCGAAATCAACGAGGAGGCCATCTGTTTCGGATGGATCGACTCGACGGTCAACACGCTGGACGACGACCGCGGGCTCAAGCTGCTGACCCCGCGCAGGGCGAAGAGTTCCTGGACCCGGCTGAACCGTCGGCGGGTGGCGGAGATGGAGGCGGCCGGGCTGATGACCGACGCCGGTCGCCGAGCCGTGCAGGTTGCTCGGGACAACGGCTGGTGGTCGATCTACGACCAGGTGGAGGATCTGATCGAGCCGGACCAGTTGCGTGAGGCGCTCGATGCCAATCCGTCCGCCCGGCTCGCGTGGGACGGATTTCCCCCCAGCGCCCGCAAGATGATGCTGTGGTCGGTGGTCAGCGCCGCTCAGGACTCGACGCGTCGGCGACGCATCGCAACGATCGTCGCCAAGGCCGAACTGGGCCAACGCGTCTGAGCCACTGGCGGCGCCGACGTCCGCAACTCCCGTTCACCGTCCGCCGTTCGCCCCGCCCCGATCCGATCCTGAGCGACGATCCGAGTTACCGACGGGTGGCGACCGGTTGCTGCGTCGCCGCCCGGCGGTTGGCCGAGACGTGGTGTCCCCACACGACCAGGCCCGCCGCCACCGCATAGGTGACCGCCTGGATCACCCAATAGATGGCGTCGATGCGGTCGTCGTGTCCGACGGCGATCGTCTGGGCGACGAGCAACGCCGTCAACACGACCCCCATCGCCACGAGAGCGAGGCGCTGGTTACGGATGAGGTAGCCGGCCGGAAAGCCGAGCAGCAGTGCTGCGAGTTGAACCATGAGATGTCCTTTCAGTTGACGGGGAACTCGGTCGCCATGCCCATGGCCAGGTGGAGTACGCCGTCGCTGCCGGGCAGGGCGCAGTACACGAGGTAGTTGCCCGGGTCCTGCTTCGGGCCGAGATCGACCCACCCCTGATGTCCTGGGCTGATCGCCCCGAACCCGCCCACGGTCTCGA
>ERZ724527.172-NODE-172-length-32816-cov-6.072495_pt1 | contig 32816 bp, 26 predicted proteins | sample MGYA00376060_ERZ724527 | MGnify/ENA primary metagenome ERZ724527 (study PRJEB28724, sample SAMN07190886) | activated sludge metagenome | isolation source: activated sludge of sewage treatment plant in Hong Hong | place: USA: Christiansburg, Virginia | collected...
GATAGACCTCTGAATACGTATTCTGCAGGAATGAGAGCCAGGCTTGGTTTCGCGGTAAGTTGCCAAGCTGATCCGGATGTATTGCTGATTGATGAAGCGTTCAGCGTCGGTGATGCGGCATTTAGAAAAAAAAGTAAGGCTGTAATTGAAAAGAGAATGAATACCCAGCGATCTTTTGTGCTGGTTTCACACAATGAAGCAATGCTGCAGGAGTATTGTAAGCGTTGCGTCTGGATTGATAATGGTATTGTCAAAATGGTAGGCGCCACTGAAGCAGTAATTAATGCTTATAGTGCAAGTTAGTGTTATTGGTGAATTTATGTTCAAAAAGGCAAAGAAAAAAATGGTTGATTCCCCTCAGATCTTAGCGGAGGCTAAAGTTTTGAATATGCAATATGGTTCTGATAATACTCCATTTTTTGTACTGGGTTGTGTGCGCTCTGGAACGACTTTGCTTAGAGACATTCTTAAGCTTCATACTCGCCTTGAATCGCCAGAAGAAACGCATTTTTTTCGATGGGCAGATCCTTACGCCAGTCCTCGCTACGAAAGAAATTATGTTGGCGTAAAGCTTTTTAAGAATCATCAGGAAATAGATGGGGTAAGTGAGTCTGAGTTTCATGCATCACGTTTTTTTGCCAGAAACAGGAGAGATAGTTGAGACTTTTACGGAAAGTTTTTTCTTGAAGCTAAAAATAATGTTGATGGCAGATGGTTTGATAAGACCCCCCAGAATGTTTATGGAATTCTTCTGCTTGGGTATATGTATCCCAATGCCAAATTTCTTCATATCTACCGTAACCCTCTTAATGTTGTATCTAGCCTTAAAGAAGGGCGGGTTATGGCCAAGCATGAGGTAAAGGGAGGTATAAATTATTGGTTGGAATCAATGATCATGATCAATGAGTACAAAAAAATTCCTGGAGGAAAAGAGCGGTTTTTGGAAATAAAATACGAGGATCTTGTTTCCGAGCCAAATCCTGAAGTCACTAAAATTCTTGAGTTCATTAACGAAGATCCAGCGTTGATGAATTTTGAAAAAATAAGCACTCATAAAGAAAAAGATAAATATAAAAAGATTCTTACTGAGCCTGAAATTTCTTATGTTAAAAAATTGTGCGAGCCTTTTTATACCCAATATGGCTACAAATAACATATTGATATGAGTGAAAAAGCCAGAAATAAAATTGTATTTATTCTCGGGATGCACCGCAGCGGTACATCGCTGACTGCGGAAATCGTACACTCTCTTGGTTTCGCTGTTCCCGGCACTTCTCTTGATGCGATTGATTCTGTAAACGCCCATGGTTTTTGGGAATCCAGGGAGGTGGTTGATATCAATGAGAGGATTTTATCTGCCGCTCAGCTTAAGTGGTATCACATATGCCCAGTTGGGCATGTTTTTAGTAATTTGAGTGATGCTCAGGATTTTTCAGCTGAAATATCTGCTTTTATTAAAGCAGAATCGGATCTGCGTGGGGATTTGGTTATAAAAGACCCTAGAATTTGTCTTGTATGGCCATTGTGGTTTTCTGCCATTGATGAGTCTGAGTTTGATGTAAAGGTTGTTTTTGTTAATAGGCAGCCTTCATCTATAGCTTCATCGATTAGAATTCGAGATGGTTTTTCTTCTTTTTCCAGCCATCTTCTCTGGCTTTATTATTTATTTTCAGTGTTCGGGCAGAATAATTTTCCTCGAGTTCTTTTTTTAAATTATGAGGATATTCTAATCGATGAAAGCCTAGGGCGTGGGATTTCGGATTTTCTTGAGGCTCCTGCTATCGATAGGGTTACTTGGGACAAGATGGTTGATTCTGGACTGCAAAGAAATGTGAGTAAAGATTTTTTTGGCAGCAGTTTGATTTTTGATTTGGAGAGAAGAGTGCATGGATCTTTTTTGCATGGAAGTATATATGAGGATTTTGAGTTTATAGCTAATGAAAGCAAAGAGTTCGAAAGTTTTATTTTTAATTCTTCTGACTTGATATTTTCATTAAACGAATCAAATAACTGCATTGTCGAGTCAAGATCTGATTTGATTTTGATGGGTAGTATGCATTCTGATGCTTTGAGGGTTATTGAGGAGAAAGACTTTGCAATTTTTGAGAATAGTGCATATATCGATAGTTGCCATGCAAGAATTGCAGAGCTGGATTATTGCGTTCTAGAGCTTGGGGCTGCAAATGCAAGAGCGGCATTGCTTGAAGAGCAGTTGTCTATTCTGGGTGAGGGGCTTGCAAGAAACTCTATCTATATTTCTGAGTGCGAGGCGCGGATTTTTGATCTTGAATTTTCTATGTCAGAATTTGTGGCATTGCGTGCTCGATTGGAAGACGTCGAGATTATTTTACGTCAAAAAGAAGATGGTGAAGCTCGTAATGCAGAGTATATTGCTTCTGCGGAGGCTCGCATAGAAGAGCTTCATTTTGCCATGCGTGATTTTGAAGATCTTCGGGAAAGAATTAAAGAAGTTGAATCTGTTTTGCGGCAGAAAGAAGAGGATGAGTTTCGCAATGCTGAGTATATTGCTTCTGCAGAAGCCCGTATTGCGGAGCTGCATTTTTCAATGCATGAGTTTGAAGCTCTCAGAGATAGAATAAAAGAAGTAGAGCTGGTATTGAAGGAAAAGGAGTTTTATGAAAACCAAAACGCTGAGTACATTTCTAGATGCCATCTAAGAATTCATGAATTAGAAGATATTTTTTCCCAGCAGCGGAATAATTATTTGTCTGCCTTGAATACAATAAGCCAATCTGAAAAGAAGCTTGCTAGTAGAAATGCAGAGTTTTTTTCTGTTATGGATGAGCTATCTGATTTAAGCAGTCGTCTTGAAAGCTTATTGTCCTGGCGAATCGTAAGGATTCTTGATCGTCATTTATCTAAAAAGGGTGAGCAAAGTGATTGACGTTATTATTCCCGTTTACGACGGGTTTGAAGAAACCAGAAGATGCATTGAGTCTGTTCTGGATAATAAAAATTCAAGGAATTTCAATATTCTGGTTATTGAGGATTTTTCACCTAATCCGTTGATCAAGTCATATTTGCAAGAGCTTGCTTCAAAGAAGCTCATTGAGCTGTTAGTTAATGAGAAAAATTTGGGGTTTGTTGGCACTGTAAATCGCGGCATGTCATTACATCCTGATCGCGATGTTTTATTGCTAAACAGTGATACTGTTGTTGCAAATAACTGGCTTGACCGGATTCTGGAGCATGCAGATCAGGATGCGTCTATTGCAACGATTACTCCATTTTCGAATAATGCTGAAATATGTAGTTTTCCACGTTACTGCCAACCTAATCCACTTTTTGATGGTAAATCTGTCGCAGAGGTTGATGCTGTATTTGCCTTATTGCCTATGCGACAAATTGACGTTCCCACTGGCGTGGGTTTTTGTATGTATGTTCGGAGAGAAGCGCTGGATGAAGTGGGGCTTTTTGATGAGAAAACGTTTGGTCGTGGCTATGGTGAAGAAAATGATTTTTGCATGCGTGCTTCATCGCTTGGATGGCGTAATGTCACGTGCAGTAATGTTTTTGTGTTCCACGACGGTGGTGTGAGTTTTTCTACAGAAAAAGCTGAAAGGGTCCAGCATGCAATGACTGTGCTGGACAAAAAATACCCTTCTTATCATAGATTAGTGCATGAGCATCTTCAAAAAGACCCAGAGAGGCCTTTCAGGGTGTTGGCGCAACTTCATATGATGCGGCAATCAAACAGGCCAAAATATCTTTTCGTAGCCCACAGGCTTGGTGGTGGGGTTATCAAGCATCTGCAGGAATTGGCCGAGCATGTGATTGGTGATGCAGATTTCTTGTTTCTAAAGCCAGCGGAAGGAAATTACGTTGAGCTTGGGTGTCATTATGGGAGTTACCATTGGTCGCTATTTTTTGATCTTGATAACGAATATCAAAAGTTACTTGATCTACTTTGCTCTCTGAATGTCGAGCGTATTCATTTACATCATGTTATGGGGGTATCAGATGATGTGTTGTCATTGCTTGATGAGCTTTCCGTGCCATACGATGTAACTTTGCATGACTATTACTTTGTTAATGCCAATCCTACATTGACTGACCGCCATGGCATATTTGCAGAATCAATAGATACGCGGGATTCTTTGTGTGCAGAGAGCTACCCGATACCGTTTCAGATGAGTGTAAAGGAGTGGAGGGAAAAATATTGCGAGTTGCTATCAAAAGCGGACAGAATTTTTTCACCTACCGCCCGTTGTAAAGCCGTGCATCTTGAATATTTCCCTGAATTGTCAATTGAAGTGGCTTACCACCCTGAGTGGGAGCAATCGCATCCATATGCCCAGCCATCTGTACCTTTGATGAGCAGCAATGATCGCCTGAAAGTTCTGGTAATAGGCGCAATGAGCCGTGAAAAAGGCGCTGATGTTCTGGAGCGTACAGCCACTTACCGTGATCCCCTCAATAGACTCGAATACCATTTACTGGGCTATGCTTACAGGCCGTTAGCTCCGGATGTTGTTCAGCATGGCCCTTATGATGATGAGAATCTTGATGCGCTGATTGCTGAATTGAAACCCCACATCATCTGGTTTCCTGCGCAGTGGCATGAAACTTACTGCTATACCTTGAGCGCGGCTTTGCGCAGCGGGTTGCCGATTCTTGCCAGCGATCTTGGTTCTTTTCCAGAAAGGCTAGAAGGGAGGCCGCTAAGTTTTATCAAACCCTGGCGCTCTACGCCTATCGAGTGGAATGATACGTTACTGCAAATTCGTGATGTGTTATTGGCCAACCAGAATCAGGAAGCTGAGATGGCGGGCTGGCAGCAGATGCCATTAGATGGCTGTGATTTCCTTTACAGTCAAAATTATGTTCTGAAGAATGAGGCGTTTTGTGTGTCGGACAAACCGCTCCCGACAATTGAGCGTTTGTCGGTCTGGAGTCATCCGCCTAAACCTGATGGACTGATGGGTATATCTGTCCGTGAAAAAATACTTTATATCTTGCACCGTTTGCGGGAAATGCCCGGTCTGCACCATTTACTGCGTATTATCCCGCATCATTGGCAACGCAAGGTCAAGCGATGGTTCAGTCATCGCCCAATACACGACGTTATTGGTGATCAGGCAGTTCGCTGATATCTTTCCAGATGGTTTTGTGTGGACTGGCATCTTCTCCTTCTGGACGTCCATTGGTGTAATAGTAAAGCGCAATGGATTTGCGGGTATTTTCTTGGGGGCAGTTGAGTGGATGCGGATGGCCGTGAAAACTGTCTCGTGTTGTTGTAAAAATTACGCAGCGCCCACCTATGGGGGAAATACTCTTTTCGAGGCGGCTCATATCCCGAGCCCATAACTCCAGGTCTCCTCCCCATTCTTCTTGCCAGCCCGGGTTAAGATAAACAAGAACATTCAGACGTCTATCGAGCTGGAAGTTTGGATGTTTATTAAAGTCGGCATGCACCATAAGGAAGCCGTCCCTTAGCGTCTCGTGGGTACCACCTCCAGCCATGTGGGGATCGGGAATCAGGTGTGTGATACCTGTTAATTTTTCCAGAAATGATAGAAAGGGTGCTGAATTCAATTCCCAGTACAGTTGCCGTATCAGGTGATCTACGCCCGCTTGATTGGACAGCCATCGCTTGTTAGGTTGGGGTAATTTTCCGCTTTCTGTTTTAGCGACATCAGATGTCTGCCCGGGCTTTTCTTTGAGCGCTGGAAACCTGTCTAGTATCTTTTGCACGATGGCGGGTTTTAAAAACTCATCCAGTGCGATATGTGGAAAAGGTGTGGCATTTCTATAAGCGTGCGACGATTGCTCTGCAATTCTGTCCAGATTTTCATAGTCTAGCAATGGGGTGATGCCGACGCTCATGCAGAAACCCCTGTCATTTCAAACTTGTGCTGCCAGTATGAAACTTGCAGGGCTGTGCAGCTTGTAACCACTTCGGTCAACGATTTTGCATTGGTGCTGAATTCAGCATCGCCATTGTTCAGCTGAATGACAAGCACCAGTGCGACGTCCAGACCGGTATCGGGATCGTGCCAGGTCTCGATTTTTGGTTGCTCTGATGGCGCAAACACTATTCGGGTTTGCTTGCAGCGGGTATCAGGCAGCAGGTTATGCAAGCCGGTAATGTTTTCCAGTACGCGCAGCATGATGCCACTCTGTAATTCCCATAAGCACTGCCGGGTAATCGGCATGGCCTTGCGTTGCTGGACAGCAGCGTCGCTGGATGGTGACATCACAACATGGTCGGCAACCAGTGTTTCACGGAGCGCAGACAGGTGTTCAGGGCGTACAAACTGTTCTACGTGCAAAGCCCCACAGGTCATGTCGCTCCCCACGTAATGCCCGCGCAGATGGCCATAGCTGAACAGGGGTTCATACCCGTTGGTCTCACGTATGAGTTGTTCGTCATTAGTCATGCGATAGTGTCCGGCATTTCGTATCCGTAAGCCCCGAGATCCAGCCCCGTCAATTCCTGCAGGCGATGATTGCTGCTGGCGAATTTTCCGGCAAATGCCTCGCTGACAATTTGACGAAAATCATCTTCAAACCAATTATGCGTGAATTCAGGAAGGGGGTTGTTTTTGCTGCGCTTTATCCGTTGACGGCCTCGTTCCTCTGTCGAGGCAAATGGACCCGCATAATTGAACGGGGTAGATAACATAATGTTTTCCAGACGCTGCAAATATAAATTGATCAAGGGCTGGTTTTTGTTAACCCGCTTTCCCCATGGCAATTTTTCAAATGCAGCGGTTGCGGTACAGTTCGCGTGTTGGAGAATCCTGTGTGTGAAATCTCTGGGTTCCTGGATAAATGCTTCATACGGTAATACCAGTACATTTTCAGGTCCAAAAATCTGCTGGTAGTAGGCGGTTGCCAGATCAAACCGCATAAAATCCAGATTGAACTGCGGAGCCATAGAGGTATCCGTGGGATTGAGTAGTCGCTTTATGCTATGTGGCATGCCCCAGACCACCATAGTTTTGTAGAGTGAACGCATTAATTGGCGTTGTTCCCTTACTATCAGCAGAATCCTTGCTTCCGGGAAAAGTTGTTTTACCCTGTCTGCATTTTGCTTGGCGTTATAGCCGCCGCAATAAGGATTTCCTATGAGTGCCTCGGCGCTACAAACAGGAACGAGGTTATTCCTGTCTGGATTATTCTTGAGTGCTTCTTCGATAAAACGAATACAGAGTGACTCATCAAAGCTGAACGGCGCAGGATCTATGAGGCAGATGGTGGTGTGTAGCGAATCCAGAACGTTCAAAAATCCCTGTTCCGGTTTGAATAAGGATTTTTGCATCCAGGATGAAAGCGCCTTGGGAAAACCGATATGTACTAGAGGCGCGGGTAGTCCGTGTACTTGATGATCGAAAGCCATGGCGTTATTGCGGTTGTTGATGAGAAGGGGATAATTTTTCAGCATTATCCAGCTGCTGTTGTTTCTTTTGCTGTTGATGTCGTTCCTGCCTGGCAACCTTTCGCTTCAATTCATGGAACTTGGAAGCGTGTGCATAGAAAGCACGCAATGCTTCGTGCGTGCCAGCATCGCCTTCAAATAGCATTTTAAGTAGGGGATGTGTAAGTTCTGCGCCTCCTGCTTTACGCAAGACACCTAAGCCAAACCCCTGTTTGAATGTGAAGCTGTTGTATTGGGGCGCTATTTCTTCCCAGAATTTCCAGGCTCCAAAATCCATCATGCGCGCTTGAATGTCATGGAACAGGATTACGCCGCCGGGTTTGACTTTCGGGTACCAGTTATTGAAATCCTCTGAAACGGCTTCATAAGTATGCAGACCATCAATATGCACCAGATCAATAGATTCATCGCTGAAGTGGTTCAAGGCGTCATTGAACAGCATTCGCATGAGATAAGAAATGCTGGCATGGTTTTTTCTTGCATGTTGCTGCACGGTTTCAAAAATAGTGTTGTCATACTCGCCGGTGTGTTCATCGCCAGCCCAGGTATCCACTGCATAGCACAGGCCATCAATATTGTTCTCAGCCATGGACTGGCAGAAACAAAAAAACGAAGTCCCATGTTGTGTGCCGAGTTCTACCAACAGTTGTGGTCTAACCGCTGCAACAATGTCATACCCGAAAGGCAGGTGGTCTACCCATGTGCTGAATGCCATGTATTGTGGCGTGAAATTCCGTAGCGATGGTGGCAGGTATGGCTGCATTTCATTTTCCCTGATGCGTATGGTTTTATTAATCGTCAAGTTTGTGTTGAAAAAGATGCTGGTCATCAGGCCAGGGTTGCTGACTGTGGCGCTCCAGTCTACCTAAACGCTTTTTTGCCTTCTGGCTGGCAAACTTCAAAAATCTCTGTGAATGGCTTCCTGCTGCTCCCAGCAGGATCGGTTCCCTGCGCAGGGAGTGAAATTTATTATTCCAGTAACTGTGCAGCTGTTTGCGATGACTTTCCAGTACTTCTTCGAGATCATTCCACTGTGCAGTGGTGATGCCGCCATGAAACTGGTGAAATGAACCTTCGCCGGCCATCACAAAGTAGTGGCGGCTGCCCGGTAATAGACCCAGTTGCCGGAATATATGCAAATTGATGGATCCTCCACCCGGCAGCTGGAAGTCTGGATTGGCACCACCAATGGCTGCAAAGTGTCTGGCAGAGGTCATCACACAATTACATTCCATCAGTGGGTTCATACAACCATTCGGGTTAGCACCGCTGATAGTAGCAATATCAAACAGCCGGTATCCATTGTGCTGCCAGTTTGTTGCTGCCAGTAATGCCATTTCAACAGTTTCGTCATAGGCCGCATCAAGATGGTGGTGCTGGTCTTGCCAGCCCAGGCTGTAACCCGGTACGGCCACCAGAGCATCCTTGTCTGCTGCGATGGCCATCAAACCGTACTCCACAATGCGGGGTGTCACCATGCGCGCACCGTCGACCATCAGGCAGATGTTGCTGCCTTGCACTTTGGAAAAGCCAAAATTGATGGCGCCTACCGGTGATTGGCCGGGTTCATCGTGTAGAAAATAACGGATATTGCTGCCGAGTGCGGTGACAGCGGCTTCTGACAAGTTATTGGCCGAACGATTTTCTACCACGATGATCTCGTAGTCCTGCTCGTTCACATTGCGCTGGTGATGTGCTGACAGGCTGTACAGCGTATTCATCGCCTGCCGCTGCATGTTGTACACCACCACGATGAAGGACAGGCGGGGAGAATTGGCAGTCAAATGTCTTGCTCCGCGTATTTGTTCTTTGGTTTCCTGGCCCCGTAATTTACCTGTACCGATCAGTTTTTGACAGGTTTTCCTTCGGGTCTGGCGGCTTTATCGTGGATCGCAACGGATGATGTCACTGGCATCGCGCTGATAATAGAAATGGGTGCGCTGCAGGTCATCCTGGCAAAACACATAGTGCTTCTCATGCAGGCGATTGAAACGCTTTTGCCCGCGCACGCTGCTGTAGTGCAAGAGCCGCTGTGCATGGCTGGTTACTGCACCGATGAGCAAGGGTTCACGTTCCAGTGCAGGAAATCGCCCGCCCCAGACGCTTTCAAGTTGTTCGCGAAAGCGCGTCAGCAATGCCTGGCGACCCTCGATCTGTGCAGTGGTAACGCCGCCATGAAACTGGTGAAACGTGCCTTCGCCAGCCATCACGCAGTAGGGTTCGCATTGTGGCAACATGCCAACGGAGCGGAACATATGCAGGTTCAGAGAGCCACCACCCGGATACTGGAAGCGTTCATCTGCATAGCCGATAGCAGCAAAATTATCCCGCGATGTGAAATAGCAATTGTTTTCCAGGAATGGCTGGAACAGACCGCGAGGGTTGGCTTCTCCGAGATTACCGATGTCAAACAACCGATAACCATTGTGTTGCCAGCGAGCCTCTTCAAGCAGGTTTTGCTCCTGCTCCTCACCGTAATCGCAATCGAGATGCAGATAGTGCAAGTGCGGGCCCAGATTGAATGCCGGTACAGCCACCAGTGCATTGGCTGATATGCGTGAAGCCATGAGCGCGTATTCCACAACACGCGGTGTGACCATGCGGGCCCCATCGATAATCAGGCCAATAAATGCCCCATGGGCCTCCCGGAAGCCTTCATTGATGGCATTGACAGGCGAGGCAGAAGTTTCATCGCGTCTGAAGTGGCGGATATTGTCGCCCAGCGCTTGCACGGCAGATGGGTCAAGATTGTCTGCGGACAGGTTTTCCATCACCAGTATTTCGTAATCTGATTCGCTCACATTCTGCTGATAGCGGATAGACAAGCTGTACAGCGTGTTCATTGCCTGGCGTGACATGCAGTAGACGACGACAATGATGGAGAGCTTGGGCATCTGTGGCTTCATTTCCATAACACTGCGTGGATGGTAGCGTGAGCGACAGTGGATCGACAACCATGCATTTGCGATACTGCGCTGCAATATGCATTACTGGTGCTGTCTGTGACCTACCTGAAGAATATCCGGTTGTGGTTAACCAATTCCCTGATCTTTCTGGTCATGGCAGCCCTTGTGTATGGAGCGGCGGAGTATGCCTTTGTTCGTGTATTTCCCCACCTTTTCCCTGTGGCCATGGTGCAGAAATTTGAAGAGCCTGACGGAATATTGCCTGTATTGCAAAGTTCGAAAACAGGTTTTTATCCGCATGATTACATTGCACTTGCCGGTGATTCCTATGCCATGGGAATGGGTGATGCCATGTATGAGCAAAAGCCGAATATCCACCAGTTGCGATTTCACAGCGCACATACCATCCAGGATCTGACAGGCAAGGATGTCATGGCTTTCGGGTTGCCCGGTTCTGGCAGTATTCGCGGGGCGATCAGTAATCCGGTATCGGGCCTGCACTATCTGCGCAAACTGGTGGATGAATCGTTTCCAGCACCACAGCGCATACTGTTGTATTTCTATGAGGGGAATGACCTCACTGAAAACTGGATGTACTACGAAAAAACTTTCTTGCCAGATCATTCTGCTGCTGATTATGAAAATCCTGCGGTATTTGATGAATACGTCCGCAAAGTGGCGCTGGGGCGCCAACATCTTTATCTGGCAGCTGAAGCAGCTACAGTGAAAAACAGGCTGTTTTTTACGCGTTTTGTAGAGCGCATTTTTTCGGAGCAAGTGCTGGGCCGCAAATTCTATCGCAAGAAATACCCTGGCGAGTTTGGCCTGATTTATGTGCCGCAGTCGCACTGGGTGCCGCGCCGCAGTGAAAATCCGGTTAACCGTGCCGTGATTGCCGGGCAGACTGTGCCCCTGCTGGATAACTTGCAGGGGCCGTCAATGGATCTCTCGCTGGAACAGCTGCAACATGCTGCAGGCACATTCAGCAAAGCATTGGCCTGGAGTCGGCAGTATTTCCCTGAAGCGCATTTTACGGTGGTGTATATACCTTCGGTGTTGTCCACTTACCAATTGGCGGGGAGCAATATAGATGCGCAGAATTATTTTAGTGAAAACACCCGCTTCGATACTGTGTCACTCGAAAACCGGCACGTGTGGATACAAAGTGAAATCAAACGTGTCTGCAGTGAGCAGGGCGTACCATTTATTGATGCAACGCCTGATTTGCGCGAAGCGGCCCTGATGCAGACTTTGCATGGCCCAAATGACTGGAATCATTTCAACAAACGGGGTTATCAGGTGCTGGGAGAGTCAATTGTCAGGCAGTTGCCAGCATTGCCCTGAGCATTTGCGCGTCGGAAAATCTGTTTGACAGGGCAGGTCAATCCGTTAGAATGCGCCCTCCCGAAACGGGTGGTTAGCTCAGTTGGTAGAGCATCGCCCTTACAAGGCGAGGGTCACAGGTTCGAATCCTGTACCACCCACCATACGGCAATCGTATGGCGCGTTTCGAGATGCAGAAAATGGCCCGGTAGCTCAGTCGGTTAGAGCGCCGCCCTGTCACGGCGGAGGTCGAGGGTTCAAGTCCCTTCCGGGTCGCCATTTTCTCCATTCAATTGTCACTCCTTGCCTTCTTCCTTTCCAATGCGCCGATAATGTGGGCGGCCGTGTGTCATACGGTTGCGCTGATCCTGCATCTTCTCTACAGTCGCTCGACCTGAAAACCACAAAAGACTCTTTACATGACTGCTGTATCTGCTGCCGAAAAAACTACGTCTGACATCATTACCGGCGTTGATCTCACCGGTAAAACCGCACTGGTAACCGGTGCCAGTACAGGGCTCGGGTTGGAAACCGTGCTGACGCTGGCCGGAGCCGGTGCGCGGGTCATCATGGCCGCGCGCCCCGGTGCCAAACTGGATGCCGCAGCAGCAAGCGTAAAAGACAAATACCCTGCCGCGCAGATTGATGCAGTGCCGCTAGACTTGACCGATTTTGACAGCATCCGTGCCTGTGCTGGTGCAGTAACAAAACTGACAGACAAGCTCGATCTGCTGATCAACAATGCCGGCATCATGGCTGTGCCATTTGGCCGCACGCCTGCTGGCTGTGAGTTGCAGTTCGGCACCAACCATATTGGCCACTTTTTGTTGACCAACCTGCTGGTGCCGTTGCTTCTAAAAGCTGGCAAGGCGCGAGTGGTGAACCTGAGTTCTGGCGGCCACAAGCACTCGCCGGTTGATTTCAGCGATATACACTGGCAGACGCGTGAATACAGCAAGTGGGGCGCCTACGGTCAGGCGAAAACAGCCAATGCGCTGTTCACCGTGGCTTTGCAAAAACGTCTGGGTGACAAGGGCGTGAGTGTCTTCGCCGTGCACCCCGGCGCTATTCCCACGGAACTCGGCCGTCACCTCACTGAGGATGACATCAAGGCGCTCATGAACAGCAAGTCATTCGCTGGCGAAAAGAAAGAGTCTGGCGGTACCAGCCGCGGCAAGCTGATGTTCAAGACGATCCCCCAGGGTGCTGCTACCAGCGTCTGGGCAGCCACTTCCCCTGATCTGGAAGGCAAGGGCGGTTTGTATCTGGAAGACTGTGCTATCGCCGAGGAAGTGCCCGTGGGCGTTGCGGAGCATGGCTACTTTGCTTGGGCGCTGGATCCGGTTGCCGCTGAAACGCTGTGGCAGGTGTCTGAGCAGATCGTTGGCCAGACATTCAGCTGGTAAGGAAAAACGGTATGAAGAAAACCATCCTCACTGGCATCACGACCACTGGCACGCCGCATCTTGGCAATTATGTGGGTGCTATCCGCCCTGCGATTCGCGCGAGCCAGCACCCTGAAAGTCGCGCGTTCTATTTCCTGGCGGATTACCACGCGCTGATCAAGTGCCACGAACCTGAGCATGTGCACCGTTCGACGCTGGAAATTGCTGCCACATGGCTCGCGCTGGGCCTCAACACAGACAACGTGACGTTTTATCGCCAGTCTGATGTGCCTGAAATCACCGAGCTGGCCTGGCTGTTATCTTGCATGACTGCCAAGGGGCTGATGAACCGGGCGCATGCCTACAAAGCGGCTGTTTCTGCCAATGAAGACGAAGGTGACGCTGATCCGGACAAGGGCATCACGATGGGATTGTTTGGTTACCCGGTACTGATGGCGGCGGACATCCTGATGTTTGGTGCAACGCATGTGCCGGTAGGTCGAGACCAGATACAGCATGTGGAAATGGCGCGCGACATTGCGCAGCGTTTCAACCACCATTTCGGTGAGCACTTTGTGCTGCCGACGGCGACGGTGGATGATCATGTAGCGGTTTTACAGGGGCTGGATGGCCGCAAGATGAGCAAGAGCTATGGCAATACCATTCCGCTGTTTTTGCCCCAGAAACAACTGCAGAAAAGCATCAACAAAATTGTGACTAATTTGCTGGAGCCGGGGCAGCCCAAAGACCCTGACAGCTCGACGGTCTTCCAGATCTGGCGCGCTTTTGCCACACCCGGGCAGACTGCAGAAATGCAGCGTGAATTTGAGGCGGGCATCGCGTGGGGAGAGGCCAAGAAGCGGTTGTGCGCGCTGATTGATAGTGAAATTGCCGAGGCCAGGGAGCGGTATGAAATTCTCCTGGCGAACCCTGCTGCTATTGAGCGCGAGTTGCAGAAAGGCGCTGAAAAAGCCAGAGCCATTGCGGGGCCTTTTATGCAGCGATTACGTGCTGCGGTAGGCATCCGTCCACTGGTATAGCGTGAGAAGCTGGCTTGTTGTGATCCACAGGCCTTTCCAGTAGTCTGTCCTGAAGCTGTCATCTATATCGGTTTCCAGAACGTGAAAATAAAAAGGCTGGCACTGGATGTGGAGTTGACCAATCGCTGCAATGCGTTGTGCACTTTCTGTCCGCGCGACAAAACCCCCAAACAGGGTTTCATGAGTGAAGCTGTGTTTCATCAAGCTGTGCAGCGCGCAGTAGAAGAAAACCTGACGGTCATGCTGACCGGGCAGGGCGAATCGCTGATCCATCCCCGTTTTGAAGAATATATTTCCTATATCGTCCAGCAAAACGCAGCATTTGCGCTAACAACCAATGCAGCATTGCTGACGCCAGAACGCTCGGCTTTCTTGCTGGAATCCGGTATTGCGCGCATTACATTCAGCATCAGTGATTTCGATGCGGATTACGAAAAGGTGTACAACCTCGATTTTGATAACATGCGCCGGAATGTTGATGCCTATATGTCGATCAATAACCAGCGTGCAGAGAGTATGCGTAGCGAAGTGTGGATCAGCATAGTTGAACACGATATAAACCGGGACAAGATTCCGGAGATGACAGCCTATTGGGAAGCGCTGGGCGTAACCGGCGTGTATGTATTTCGCCAGATTAACCGGGGTGGTGCATGCCAGACAAATCACTATTTCTTACGCAGTGATGCGCATCGTGCTGAAGCAGAAGCGCTCATGGCTTCCAAGGGTGTTTCTACGCTGTGTAACCTGGCTTTTGTGGTGCCATTCATTGGCTGGAATGGGCAATACTATATTTGTTGCAGCGATTATGAAAAAGTCGAGCCGTTGGGCAATGTGTTTGATTATAGTGTCAGCGAAATGGACAGTATCAAGAAAGAAAGTATTTACCGGGGCAACCCTGCATGTCTGAAATGTAATTACGATCCTGTCAATGTAGTGCGTGAAGCCATGTTTGAAGTGGAGATGGGGGAAGCGAAACGTGCAAAAATATCCAACAGACTTGGGGTGTTAAAAAAACAGCAAGATGAAAATCCAGAGCTGTATTCTGTTATCGATTGGCGCGCAGAGCATGCAGCTGAAAGAAATCTGGTGATTGATGTGATAGCGGTTGGAAATTGATATTATGTTCAAGCTGACTGAAGAGCAGAAGCGTTTTTTTGATACTTTCGGGTATCTAGTTTTCAAAGGGCTTTTTGCAAATGAGGCGCAGGAAATATCGGGCCATTTTGACAGGGTGATGACAGCCTGCTCGCCCGAATTGATTGACTGGAAGCATCGCGCCCATGCCAATGAAAAACGCCAGTTTCTTACGCAGTTTATTGATCGGGATGAATATTTCAGTGCTTTGCTGGATGACGAGAGGATTCTCGGTATTTACAAGGGGTTGCTTGGCGACGATTTTATCTATCGCGGAAGTGATGCCAATTTGTTCAATTGCGGGACATGCTGGCATTCCGATACTTACGGCGCGCTGCTGAAGTACCGGAATGTAAAGATTATTTTCTACCTGGATAAGCTGGAAGCTGATAGTGGGTGTTTTCGGGTGCTTCCGGGTAGTCAGCATTTCGGGGATAAGTTTGCTAACAAACTGCAGGCGTTCCTTAAGAAAAATGATAGTTATATGGATGATCTTGGCCTTCAGGACTATGAAATTCCGGCTACAATTATCCCGACCGACCCAGGCGATATTGTAGTCTTTGATTTCAGGGTCAAGCACGCCACATGTTTTGCTAGTGACCGTCTTCGCCGCATGTTTACGATTTGTGCGGCAGAGAAATTGCGCGATGAGGACATTCCTGCATTGCGGGATTTGATTGCCGCGGCCAGAAATTTTGATTTGAAATCATACTATGGTGAGGCTATGGTGCGTACGGCTGGCCCTGAGCGCATGGTGCATTTGCAACAGTGTCTGGATAACGAAGATGCGCTTTTTATCAAGTGATAAGTCGATTTTTATAAAATTATCAGGAGTTTTGTATGTCGGATAAGCCTGTAGATAAAACGATGTTTGTGCTGCATCGTATGCAACCATTGTCTGGTCATTTTGATGAGGCTAAAAAATTATCAGAAGAATGGTTTGAATTCATGAAAAAAATACCGGACTGCAAAAAAATTGAATTGATTTGCTGCGTCGAAAGCCAGATTTCATGGCTTGAAGAGTGGACAAACAGAATGACGCATGACAAGTTCAATGAAGAGCATTTTGCATATGCGGACTTTGCGGTGCGGATGATGGCATGTTCCAGGGGGGTTTTTACTCGCGGCATGTATCGACAACTTCACTGATCGAATATGTCAGATGTCAATTTTGATAATTTCCTGTCTTGTGCTGCCGGTATAGAAAACAGGAAACTGCCACCGGTTGATCAGTGGAACCCGGAATTTTGTGGCGATATTGATATCCGGATTGCACGTAATGGCAGCTGGTACCACGAGGGGCGGCCTTTCCTGCGCCCGTCCCTTGTCCGTCTCTTGTCTTCCATTCTCAAACGCGAAGGTGATGACTATTTTTTGGTGTCGCCAGTCGAAAAAATGCGCATACAGGTAGAGGATGTGCCATTTATTGCGGTGGGGATGACACAAGAGGAAGCCGACGGTAAACAAATCCTGTATTTCCGTACCCTGACAGATGATCTGGTGCGGCTGGATGCAGAGCATCCACTGCGCGTGCAGACGGATTCTCTCAGTGGTGAGCCCCGTCCGTATATACAAGTGAGGGGCGGTATGGAAGCGCGCATCCATCGGCCGGTCTTTTATGAACTGGTGGAGCGTGGACGGGAAGTAATCAGGCAGGGCGTGCCTTACCTGATTATCGAGAGCGCAGGACAGCAATTTGATCTTGGCCGCCTGTAAGATTGTTTATTGAGTGAATCAGGTTTTTTTGGCGAGCATATCCAGATATTTTTCCGCATCCAGTGCTGCCATGCAGCCTGCGCCTGCTGATGTCACTGCCTGACGGTAAATGTGGTCTGCTACATCGCCGGCAGCAAAAACACCTTCAATGCTGGTGGCAGTGGCGTTGCCATTCAATCCACTCTGGATTTTCAAGTAGCCATTGTGCATGTCAAGCTGGCCTTCAAAGATGTCTGTGTTTGGCTTGTGACCGATGGCGATAAATACGCCGCTTACATCCAGGTTTTGGGTGCTGCCATCCTGCGTGCTTTTTGCGCGCAGGCCAGTAACACCGCTGTCATCCCCCAGCACTTCATCAAGGGTGTGATTCCATAGAATGGTCACATTGCCATTTTTTACTTTTTCAAACAGGTGATCCTGCAGGATTTTTTCAGATTTCAGTGTGTCGCGACGATGGACCAAGGTAACGTGGCTGGCGATGTTCGACAGATACAGCGCCTCTTCTACTGCAGTATTACCGCCGCCGATCACGGCCACTTTTTGTTCGCGATAGAAAAAGCCGTCGCATGTAGCGCAGGCTGAAACACCTTTACCCATGAATGCTTCTTCTGACGGAAGCCCCAGATATTGGGCTGACGCACCGGTGGCAATGATCAATGCATCGCAGGTATAGGTGTTGTTGCCAGTGAGCTTGAACGGCCGCTGTTTCAGGTCGCACTCGTGGATGTGGTCAAAAATAATCTCTGTGGCAAAACGTTCAGCGTGTTGCTGCATTCGAACCATCAGGTCTGGCCCCTGTAAGCCATGGACATCCCCTGGCCAGTTATCCACTTCCGTGGTGGTGGTGAGCTGACCACCCTGTTGCATACCGGTGATCACCACAGGTTTCAGGTTTGCCCGTGCGGCATAGATGGCAGCGGTATAGCCGGCTGGGCCGGAACCCAGAATGATCAGGCGGTGATGTTGGGGGTCGCTCATGGATGTTTCTCTCGGAATCAGAAAGGCAGTTTCAGGAAGGCGGTCATGATAGGTGAGAGGGTCAAGACAGGCAATCAGATGACTTGCTGCTATCTTTCGCCGCGTGCATCATGCCTGCCACTGCTGTTACACATTATTTGCCGGAGATCACCATGTCTTTGATATCAAGCACCCCCCTGGAACAGTTGCCTGTGCTGCTGGATCGCCAGCGCCGTGCGTTTGAACGCGAAGCCGTGGTGTCTGTGGAAAAGCGTATTGACCGCATCAACCGGGCAATCAGCTTGCTGGTCGATAATCAGGTGGTGCTCTGCGAAGCCACGTCTGCGGATTTTGGACACCGTTCACTGCATCAGGCCCGGATGGCTGATATTTTTGGATCGCTCAATTCATTGCAGTACGCGAAAAAAAATGTCCGCCGCTGGATGAAGCCAGAAAAGCGCCACGTTGATCCGCCACTGAATGTCCTGGGTGCGAAAGCTGCGGTGCATTACCAGCCGAAAGGTGTGGTGGGCGCGATTGCGACGTGGAATTTTCCTGTGTGGGTGCCCATGAGTCCATTGGGTGCCATTTTTGCTGCTGGTAACCGTTGCATGCTCAAACTGTCGGAATTCACACCGCACACGTCGGCGCTGCTCCAACAACTGATTGGCCAGTATTTTGACCCGGAAGAGCTGGTGGCCGTGACGGGTGAGCAAGAGGTTGGTTCTGCTTTTGCTGCATTGCCGTTTGACCATATTCTTTTCACGGGCGCAACCGGCGTGGGCAAGCATATCCTGCGCGCTGCTGCGGATAACCTCACACCGGTTACGCTCGAACTGGGCGGAAAATCACCGGTGGTGGTGGGGCGTAATGCAGACCTGAAAAAAGCAGGTCGGGCAATTGCCATCGGCAAATCACTAAATATGGGGCAGGTGTGCCTGTCACCTGATTATGTGCTGGTTCATAGCGCATCACTGAATGAACTGATTGCTGAAATTGAAAATGCATTTATAGAACAGTTCCCGACTATTCGTGATAACACGGATTACACCGCCGTGATCAATGCGCGGCACTACGCGCGTTTGCAAGGGTATATTGACGATGCCAAGGCGCAGGACGGCGAAATTCGCGTTGTGAATCCAGCCAAGGAAAGTTTTGCCATGCAGAGGGAAGGCGTACACAAGATTCCTCCGACACTGATCATCGAGCCGAAGGAATCGATGAAGGTAATGCAGGAAGAAATTTTTGGCCCGGTGCTGCCTATCAAGAGCTATCAGCATATCGATGATGCGATTGATTACATAAATGCGCATCCGCGTCCCTTGGCATTGTACCTTTTTACTGATGATGCGCGTGAAAAAGAACGTGTATTGTCACGTACCATTTCCGGTGGCGTGACTGTTAATGATGTCATTCAACATGTCAGCTGCGAAGACTTGCCGTTTGGTGGTGTCGGTGCAAGTGGCATGGGAAGCTATCATGGCCCTGAAGGCTTCAAAACGTTCAGCCATGCGCGTTCTATTTACACGCAATCAAAAATCAACATGATGCAGCTGATGGGTATGAGGCCGCCGTATACCGACAAGGTGAGCAAGATTCTGGATTCAATGATTAAAAAATGATGATTAAGTTGTAATGCTCAGCGCCACGGCTTCCGCAATGCGAATACCATCAACGCCCGCGGACAGGATGCCGCCGGCATAACCTGCGCCTTCACCGGCAGGAAACAATCCCTTCACATTCAGGCTCTGCAATTGTTCATTGCGTGTGATGCGCAGTGGCGATGAGGTGCGTGTCTCGACAGCCGTCAGCACAGCGTCATCCAGGGCAAAGCCACGGATGCTTTTATCAAATGCCGGTAGTGCTTCACGGATGGCGGTAATCGCAAAATCCGGCAAGGCGGTGGAAAGATCTGTCCAGTTCACCGCCGGTTTGTAGGACGGAATCACAGTGCCGCCACTGGTGGATGCGCGCCCTTCAAGGAAATCGCCTACCCGTTGTACAGGTGCAGAGTAATTGCGTCCGCCCAGTTCAAACGCACGTGATTCCCAATGGCGCTGGAAAGCAATGCCAGCCAGCGGGCAGTCTTTTACTGGATCAGCTGGATAATCCGCAGGTGTGAGATCCACCACAATGCCGGCATTCGCGTTGCGTTCGTTGCGTGAATACTGGCTCATACCGTTGGTGACAACCCGTTCCGGTTCAGATGCGGCAGCCACCACCGTACCGCCAGGGCACATGCAGAAGCTGTAAACGGAGCGACCATTACTGGCGTGATGCACGAGTTTGTAATCGGCAGCGCCCAGTAAGGGATGGCCGGCGTTTTTTCCAAAGCGGCACGTATCAATCAATGATTGTGGATGTTCGATGCGGAAGCCGATAGAAAATGGTTTTGCTTCCAGATACACGCCGCGCTCGTGCAACATCTCGAATGTGTCGCGCGCGCTATGGCCGACAGCCAGCACAACATGATCTGTCACGATCGTTTCGCCACTGGCAAGTGTTACGCCGCGCACGGCGCTATCTTCAATTACGATATCGGTCACGCGCTGGCTGAAACGGATTTCGCCGCCGAGCGCTTCAATAGTGGCGCGCATATTTTCTACCATCGACACCAGCTTGAACGTGCCGATATGCGGTTTGCTGATAAACAGGATTTCTTCCGGCGCGCCGGCTTTCACAAATTCGTTCAGCACCTTGCGCCCGTAAAATTTCGGGTCCTTGATCTGGCTGTACAATTTTCCATCTGAAAACGTGCCGGCTCCACCTTCGCCAAATTGCACATTCGATTCAGGATTCAGCGTGTGCTGGCGCCACAACCCCCAGGTATCCTGTGTGCGTTCACGTACTGCTTTGCCACGTTCCAGAATAATCGGGCGAAAACCCATTTGCGCCAGCACCAGTCCGGCAAAGATTCCGCAAGGCCCCATGCCGATGACGACTGGCCGGTGTTTCATGTGCGGTGATGCTTCTGCCACAAAACGGTAGTTCATGTCTGGTGCAGGTTTGATGTGCAGATGGCCATCGAACTGTTTCAGCAATTTTTCTTTTTGCTTTACTTGCACATCGACAATATAGATCAGCTGGATCGCATGTTTATTGCGCGCATCGTAGCTGCGTTTGAAAACAGTGAAATCGATTAATTCATCAGCGTCTATGCCGAGCCGTTCAAGGATGGCATTACGCAGCGCTTCAGGCGGGTGATCCAGGGGCAGTTTGATTTCTGTCAGGCGCAGCATCGGGCATTCATCTTCTTCAGGGCAAGTGGCGATCTTGCAAGGAAGGCTATTATGGGGTGCCGGTGATGGTTTGATCAAACGTCCGCAGCACATTAATCACTGCACCGGCCTGCGTATTCGCAGCCCATACCGTTTCAGCCATAGCGCTGATATTGCATGAGAGGGGCAGCGGTGAGCGGGAGTCCAGCAAGGCCTGCATGCGCGGCAGGAATACAAATTGCAGCCATTGCTGGAAATCCATGGTGTCGACGCAAAACGGCTCGACGCTAGCCAGCGCGTCAGCAGAGGGCGGTTCGTTGCTCCACAAGTTGGCGCGTCGTAACGCGCACTCGATATCAATCAGCAGTGAAGCGAGAAGGGTGTAGTGGGTGTCTGTCATCAGGGTTGTCGGAGGAATGCAATTGTTCCTGGCGTAGCATCTCTGCTTCCACGCCAATATTCTTGATCACGGTATTGATAAACAGGCCGCTGGCTTCTGTGACGATTTCGCCGTTCGCATAGCAAGCGCCTTTGACGAATATCTTCTTGCCTTCCAGCTTGTCGATCCACGCTTCAAAGCGCAGTGGGGTGTAGAGAGGCGTAGGTTTCTTGTAGTCCACATGCAGCCAGGCGGTGGGTCCGCGCGCATTGATCAGCATATTGGCCAGTGCCATGACGTGATCCCATGCCAATGCCACCATCCCGCCATGTACGCAGTTCGGTGGGCCTTCAAAAGCATCGCCGTATGTCACTGTGCCGATGGCCTTGTCTTCGCGCAGCACCATCTGCATCGGGGGAGAGAGCGGGTTACAGCGGCCAACTACCGGGCTGTAAGGGGCGGACCAGTTCACATCATCGGGGCGAAAATGCTTGTTGTGTGCGGCAATCGGCCGAATGCTGCTGTAGGGTTGCATCTGTGCAGCCATCGTTTCTGCATCGTTAGCCAACTGGGTCAATGTTTCCAGTGGGGCATTCAGTTTGACGCTGCTATCGATCACCTGGCGCAAGGCTTTCGTCAGCCGGACCAGCTCTGCTTCCTGCGTGCGCGTGAAATTGGGGTCGCTGTCGAAGTAGTTCGCTATGCCCATGCCATCTCTCCATCATCAAAGGCGCTGATCCCGAGAGTCTAGTTTCCTCTATCGGGTGGTGACATTGGGGAATATACGGCGCACGCACAGCGTTGTCAGCACAACCGCCAATTGCTACATGCATGCAGCTGCGGTTAAATCACAGCATTCACTGCCCAGCGACAGGAAGAAAAACGCCATGCTTGATAACCAGTTTGACTACATCATTGTCGGTGCCGGCTCTGCCGGTTGTGTGCTGGCGAATCGTTTGTCGCGTAACAGCAATATCCGTGTATTGCTGATCGAGGCAGGTGGCAAGGATACCAATCCGATGATTCACATGCCGATGGGTTTCATCAAGTTGATCCATGACCCCAAAGACACCAATGTGTATTTCAGTGAGCCTGAGCCGGGTTGCAATAATCGCCCGATCCATTCGCCGCGCGGCCGTGTATTGGGCGGGTGCAGTTCAATCAATGGCATGGTCTATATCCGTGGCCAGCGTGAAGACTACGATGAATGGGCAAAGCTGCCGGGTTGCGAAGGCTGGGATTATGAAAGCCTGCTGCCGTATTTCCGGCGCAGTGAACATTTCGAGTTGGGTGATGCCAGCCGCTACCACGGTAAAGGTGGTGAACTGAATGTCACCGGTTGCCGTACAGAATATGAACAATCAGATTATTACTTGCGTGCGGCAGAAGCGACGGGCATTCCCCGCACAAATGATTTTAATGGTGAAAAACAGGAAGGCGTCGGTTACTTCCAGTTGAACCAGAAGGGTGGCAAACGCTGGAGTTCTGCGGCTGCATTTCTGGGCAAGGATGTATGTAAACGCAAGAACCTGGTGATTGCTACAAAGTCTGTTGCTGCAAAAATACTTTTCCATAAGACCCGTGCGATTGGTGTTCATTATCTGGACAGCAAAGGCCAGATACAGGAAGTGGCAGCCATGCAGGAAGTGATCCTTGCAGCGGGCGCACTCAATACGCCAACATTGCTTGAGCTGTCTGGTATCGGGCAACGTAACGTAATAGAAAGCCATGGCATTGAACTGAAACACGAATTGCCTGGCGTGGGTGAGAACCTGCAAGACCATTATCATGTGCAGGTGCAGCATGGTGTCAACAAGGGCGTGACAATTAGTGATGATGGCAAGTTTCCACGCGTAGTCTTTAACGTGTTCAAATACCTTTTCACCAAACGTGGCTTGCTTGCATTTCCTGCCGCCAATATCGGAGCGTTTTACAAAACAGCCGGTGATACACGCCCCAGTATGCAGATTCATTTTACGCCGGGTGCGGGTGGCATGGATGAGAAAGGCAATATGACTCCTTCACCCGTGCCGGGTGTGAACTCCACCACTTGCGTATTGCGTCCGGAAGCGCGCGGCCATGTGCATATCCGCAGCACTGATCCCAAAGCGCCACCCAAAATCCTCTATAACTATCTCACGAATGAAAATGACTGCAAGCGCGCAGTGGATGGTGTGAAGAAGCAGCGTGAAATTTATGCGGCGGCGCCATTTCGCGATATTGCCACCACAGAAATCACGCCCGGTGCACATGTGCAGACAGACGAACAGATTCTCGAATATTGCCGTAACGAAGGCGGCAGTGTCTATCATCCCGTCGGTACGTGCAAAATGGGTGCAGCTAATGACGCCAGTGCGGTTGTTGACAATGAATTGAAAGTGCATGGCTTGCATGCATTGCGTGTAGTCGATGCATCTATTTTTCCCAATCTGGTTTCCGGCAATACGCATGCCCCGACAGTGGCTGTAGCAGAAAAAGCTGCTGACATGATTCTTGCGGATCGCGAGAAAAACCGCGCAGATGCTTTTGCCGGGTTGCCGCCAAAAGGCATTGATACCAGTGGTGGTGGCGGTAAATGCCCATTCGGGCATGGCTAAACTCTTTTAGTGGTCGAGCGCGCATTCACTTACCCGCCCGAACTGCCGGTTGTTGAACGCCGGCATGAAATTGCCGAGCTCATTAAAAACCATCAGGTATTGATCGTCGCCGGCGAAACCGGATCGGGCAAGACAACGCAGTTGCCTAAAATTTGTCTTGAGCTGTTGCTGGATAAAAAAATTGGCAAAGGCGACAAAGGCATTATTGGCCATACGCAACCGCGCAGGTTGGCTGCGCGCACAGTGGCTACCCGTATTGCGCAGGAATTGAACGAACCGCTCGGGCAGACGGTAGGCTGTCAGGTGCGATTCCACGATGACAGCAGCGACAATACACGCATCAAACTGATGACAGACGGTATCCTGCTCGCTGAAATCCAGCGTGACAGATTGCTGAAAAAATACGACGTGCTGATTATTGATGAGGCACACGAGCGTTCGCTCAATATCGATTTCCTGCTGGGTTACATCAAGCTGTTGTTGCCAAAACGTCCTGACCTGAAGCTGATCATTACCTCAGCCACGATTGATGTGCAGCGTTTTTCTGGACATTTTTCTGACCGGAAGGGCAATCCTGCACCGATCATCACTGTGGAAGGGCGAACCTATCCTGTCGATATCACTTATCTGCCACCCGATGAAATGCCCGGCAAGCCGGATGATGTGGGTGAGATCATCGAGCGGGCACTGGACTATCTGCTGGATACAGAAAAATCGCGCAGTGTACGCGGTGGGGATGTGCTGGTATTCCTGTCTGGTGAACGTGACATTCTTGAAACTGCCCGTCATTTGCGTAAACAACAGTCATACAACGCCAACCTGAAACACTGTGAGGTGGTGCCGTTGTATGCGCGGCTGACCTTGAAAGAACAGCAGAAGATTTTTGCGCCGCACGCCGGACGCCGGATTGTGCTTGCCACCAATGTTGCTGAAACGTCCCTGACAGTGCCGGGCATTCGCTACGTGATTGATGTGGGCAATGCACGCATCAGCCGGTACAGCCATCGCACCCGCGTGCAGCGTTTGCCCATAGAAAATGTCTCGCAAGCCAGTGCCAACCAGCGCGCCGGCCGTTGCGGACGGTTGGAAGCGGGCATTTGTGTGCGCTTGTACAGTGAACATGATTTTCGTGCCCGTCCGGCATTTACCGATCCGGAAATTCGCCGCACCAATCTGGCATCGGTTATTTTGCAGATGCTGTTGTTAAAACTAGGTCGTATGGAAGATTTCCCATTCCTTGATGCGCCAGACACGCGACATGTGAACGAAGGGTACAGTCTGCTAGCAGAATTGCGTGCTGTGGACGAGCAGCGCGGCATCACCGTACTGGGGCGGGATATTGCCCGCTTGCCACTGGATCCGCGCCTTGCTGCCATGCTGGTGGCGGCACAGCAAAAGAATTGTTTGCGGGAAGTATTAATTATTACCAGCGCACTCAGTGTGCAGGATCCACGTGATCGTCCAGTAGACAAGAAACAGCAATCTGATGAAAAGCATAAACAGTGGGCTGATGAGCGGTCGGATTTCGTCAGTTACCTGACATTATGGGCGGCGTATGAGCAGCAACGCCAGAACTTGTCGAAAAATGCACTGCGCAAATTTTGCGAGCAGAATTTCCTGTCTGCGCAACGGATGCGCGAGTGGCGGGACATCCATCACCAGTTGCATGTTGCCTGCCAGCAAAACGGTTGGAAAGAGAATACAGATCCGCTGGATTACGCAGCTTTGCCCCCGACCAGTTATGCCAACCTGCACCAGGCCTTGCTGGTCGGGTTGTTGTCGAATATTGCGTTGCGCCAGGAAGATCGTGAGTACCTCGGTTGCCGGCAGCGCAAGTTACGTATTTTTCCTGGTTCAGCACAGGCAAAAAAAGCACCGCGTTGGCTAGCTGCCGCAAATTTGATGGAAACCTCGCAATTGTTTGCGCATGTTGTGGCAATGATTGAGCCGCAGTGGGTTTTGCCAGCAGCAAAACACCTGTTGCAGACCGATTATTTTGAACCGTTCTGGGATGAGCAGCGTGGCATGCCGATGGTTCACCAGCGTATCAGTCTGTATGGATTGATACTGGTAGAGAAAAAGAAAGTTTTTTATGGTGACATCGATCGTCCACAGGCGCGTGAGCTGCTGATCCGCGAGGCATTGGTATCAGGAAAGTATCGTGGTCGCTCAGGTTTTTTTGCCCGCAACCAGAGCCTGATTGAGCGGGTGCAGGATATGGAGGCCCGCATCCGCCGCCGGGACCTGCTAGTAGATGACAGTGCATTGTTTGCTTTTTATGCCGCCCGTATTCCAGACAATATTGTTACCGTCAACGATCTGGATGCCTGGTATAAAAAATCCAGACAGACAGATGCACAGTTATTGTTATTGCGCGAAGAAGATGTACTGGTGCGTGATCCCGGTGACGAAACGGTGGTGCAGTTTCCGGATCATCTCGACTGCGATGGCAATGCGCTCAAGCTGGTGTACAGTTTTGATCCGGGACATGCAAATGATGGTGTGACCTTGCAAGTGCCATTGGCGTTGCTGAACCAGATTCCTGCAGAAAAACTCAGCTGGCTAGTACCCGGTTTGCTGGCAGACAAGATCCAGGCATTGTTGCGGGCGTTACCGAAAAGCCTGCGCAAGACACTGGTGCCACTCCCGACTGCTGCTGAGCGCATTACGGCTTTGATGCAGCAACAACCCGTGGTTGCGACAGAAACACTTTCAGCGACGTTGGTGAAAACCCTGTTGCGATTTTACGGTGTGCAGGCCAGTGAAAATGATCTGGATGAAACCCAGCTGGATCCATTCTACCGGATGAATGTCCAGGTGTTGGGTGAGCGTGATGCTGTACTGGCCCAAGGGCGAGATCTTGCATTGTTGCGCGCAGAGTTTTCCTCTCAAGCGCGTGAGGTAGTACAACAGGCAGCAGCAACAGGTTTTGCACGAACCGGTATCCGCAGCTGGGATTTTCCGGATCTGGCGGAGACTGTGCCGCAACAACGCGGAGATATGCGTATTATTGCATGGCCTGCGTTACAGGATGCGTATGACAGTGTGGCCATTACCTTGTATGACACTCACTCTGTAGCTGAAAGGGAGCATAAACGCGGTCTGGTACGTCTTGCTGTGCTGTCCTTGCCCCAGCAAGTCAAAACCTTGCAGAAAGATTGTTTGCGTGAAAACCGTGTGCGACTGGCACTGGCTGCTTTTGGTTCAGCCAGTGAGTTGATGGACGATTTTATCGATACCTGTGTCGCACACACATTTTTTTCCGACACGCCACTGCCGCGTAGTAAGGAAGATTTTGAAAAGCTGATCGCAGAAAATAAATCCGCACTGTATGGTGTTGCCCGGCAGCTGGAAAATGTATTGGCACAAGCCGTGTTGCTGGCGCAATCCATCCAGCAGCAGCTGGATTTGCTGAAAGCGCCAGATGCAAAAATTACCGTGCAGGATATCCGTTCGCAGCTGGATGGTTTATGGTTTCCGGGTTTTCTTCGGGTCTCGCCCTATGAGCAGTTGATGCAATATGCACGCTACATGGAAGCGTTACAAAAGCGGCTTGAAAAATTGCGTGGCGGTGTGCCGCGTGACCAGCAAGCAGTGGCGCAGTTGCAGAAATTCTGGCAGCCGGTGTGTGAAAGACTGAAAAAAATGCCGCTGGCAGATTGGCCGGACCAACAGCAGGAATTGCGCTGGCTGCTGGAAGAGTGGCGCGTAGCCCTGTTTGCCCAGCCGATGAAAACCCGGATGCCTGTGTCAGAAAAACGTGTGGTCGAGCTGTTCCAGTCGGCCCAGTCGGGCAAGTAATTTTTACACAGCCTGTCAGGCCAGTAGTTTTTTCAAAATAGTTTCATAAATCAGCGATAACTGTTCCAGTTCGCCGATATGGGTGTTTTCGTCAATCTTGTGGATAGTGGCATTGACCGGCCCAAGCTCGACAACCTGCGCACCTGTTGGTGCAATGAAACGCCCATCTGACGTTCCACCAGCAGTAGACAGTTCTGTATCAATACCCGTCACTTCACGAATGGCTGCAACAGTGGCATCGACCAGTGCGCCACAATCCGTCAGGAAGGGTTGGCCACTCAGCGACCAGGTAATATTGTAGTCCAGCCCGTGCTTTTGCAGGATTGCTTCCGTGCGTGCGCGGATTTTTTCTTCCGTCAGTTCTGTGGAAAAACGGAAATTGACCAGTGCTTCCAGCGAGCCGGGAATGACATTGGTAGCGCCAGTACCGGCGTTGATGTTGGAGATCTGGAAGCTGGTGGCCGGGAAAAAATCATTGCCCTTGTCCCACTCTTCAGCAGCGAGTTCAGCGAGTGCAGTAGCGGCCTCGTGGATAGGATTGCGTGCCAGATGTGGATAGGCAACGTGCCCTTGTACACCTTTCACTGTCAATGTGGCACCAAGCGAACCACGGCGGCCGTTCTTGATCACATCGCCCGTGACTTTGCTGCTGGAGGGTTCGCCCACCAGACACCAGTCAATCAATGTGTTTTCACGCTGCAATTGCTCGACAACTTTCACCGTACCATCAATGGCAATACCTTCTTCATCGCTGGTAATCAGAAATGCGATGCGGCCTTTATGTTGAGGATGTGCCGCAACAAAACGTTCGCAGGCAGTCACCATTGCCGCGAGACTGCCTTTCATATCTGCCGCGCCGCGCCCGTATAAATGATCACCTTTGATCGTCGCCTTGAACGGTGCGCTGTGCCAGTGTTTTTCATCGCCTGTTGGCACAACATCCGTATGGCCTGCAAAGCAGAACAGTGGACCCTGTTTTTGTGAATCAGGATTGCCGTGAACGGCCCAGAAGTTTTTCACGTCACCAAACGGCATTTCGCGACAGCAAAAACCGATGGCAGACAAACGCTGCATCATGATTTGCTGGCAGTCGGCGTCATGTGGTGTAACGGATGGCTGCTCGATCAGTTGGCAGGCAAGTGCGAGTGTCGGTGTCATGGTTTGGCTCATCACTCAGTTGTGTTTGTGCTTAGTTGTGTTTGTGCTTAGTTGTGTTTGTGCAGTGCTTCGTTGAGTTCAATCGCTGATTTGTTGGTCAGGCATTCAATCGCGCCGGTTTTTGAATGGCGGCGGAATAACAGATCGGATTTTCCAGCCAGCTCCCGTGCCTTACAGGTGCCGGCCGTTGCGCCTGTGCTGTCGATCAGCGTGATCACAGAACCTGCCGTGATATAGAGACCGGCTTCAATAGTGCAGCGGTCACCCAGTGGAATGCCTACACCGGCATTGGCGCCTAGCAGACAGCCTTCGCCGAGCGCAATCACCACATTGTTCCCGCCGGAGAGCGTGCCCATGGTAGAAGCGCCACCGCCAATGTCCGAGCCTTTGCCGACAAATACCCCGGCCGAAATACGTCCTTCCACCATGCCGGGGCCTTCGGTGCCGGCATTAAAGTTGACGAAGCCTTCATGCATGATGGTGGTGCCTTCACCGAGGTAGGCGCCGAGGCGAACGCGTGCGGTATGCGCGACCCGAACACCCGATGGCACCACATAGTTGGCCATTTTGGGGAACTTGTCGACGGAGGACACTTCCAGCACACGACCACACACCCGGGCCTGCAATTGGCGTTGTGCCAGTTCACGGATATCGATGGCGCCTTCATCCGTCCACGCGACATTGGGGAGGAGGCCGAAAATGCCGGTCAGGTTGATAGTGTGTGGTTTGGCCAGTCGATGCGACAGCAGGTGCAATTTCAGGTAGACCTCCGGGACGGAGGTGGGCGCTGCATCGGTTTCCAGTATTGTCACTACCAGCGGTCGCTGGCTGCCTTCCATGGCGCTGAGCCAGGAATAGTGGTGGCCTTTAGCTTGCAGCGCGCTGGAGAGAGACTGGCTCTGGGCAGCAGAAATCTGGATGGCGGCGTTGCCACCGGTATGGTGAAGATGATCAGCGATGGTGCTGGCAATGTCGCCGGCCGGGTGCAGCAAAGGAGCAGGGTAAAAGATTTCCAGCCACTCGCCGTTACTGTTCTGTGTGCCGATGCCGATGCCGATTGCAAAAGTCATGTTATCTCCTCTTTGGTCTCTGGATCTGTCAAAAAGCGGCACGCAGGATAGCATCTTCAAGGTTTTAAAGGCATCGTCGAGCATTTAATGGCATCTAGGGCCGTTTGATGCAGGACATGAAAAGCATGCCTATGCGGTGTTACAGTGCAGTCCTGCAGCGATTTTTCAGAGAAGGAGAACGTTTATGTACAAGCGCATTCTGGTAGCCATTGATCTGAGTGAAGAAGCTCACAGCTTGTTGCAAAAGGGCGCTGAGTTGGCCACCCAATATGGTGCCACGCTGGACGTGGTACATGTGATGGATTGGCCATTGACGGGTTTTGATCCGGTAGTGGGATATTCCAGCATCAGCGATGAGTCCTTGCTGGAAGGCATGGCGGGTTCAGTCCAGAAAATTGCGGCTACACATGCTGTAGCAGAGAGCAATACGCACACATTGCTGGGGCAGCCATCCAGCACGGTGGCCAATCTGGTGACGCAGTTGCAGGTGGATTTGCTGGTAGTAGGGTCACACGGTAAACGCGGCTGGCGGGCGCTGCTAGGATCGACTGCCAGCGCCATCTTGCAAGTGGTGCAGTGCGATTGTCTGGTTGTCCGGATTAAAGCCTGATCAGTCAGCTTTGACGATTGCCAGCTTCTGGCACAGCGCAACTGGCTGTGCCGGACAGTGGCGGCTGGCATCAAACGTTTTGCCGCCGGTGCTATACCACCATTGCAATACATCGCGGCGATAATTTTCAATTCGTTCCTGTTGCTCCACGTGCGATGCCAGATTGTTTTCTTCGTAACTGTCTGTTGGCAAGAAGTACAGCTCTTCATCGCCAGCTTGTCGGGTAGGGAATGCAGACATGCCGCTCTTGATGGTCAGGTCGGCATTGTTTTCCTCGCGTAAATCACGCAAGTAGAAAATGTATTTCCAGTCACCATCACGCACATGCAACGAAAAAATATCGCGCTCTGGTCTGGGTGCCGGGTCTGTTTTTATTGTTACTGCTTGATAGTCCGCCCCGAACAATTTTTCCGGGATTGCAGATTCCCTGTTTTCCAGCACTGCACGGAGGCTGTGGCCTGGTTGGGGCCTGTCAAGCGGTAACCGTGTAACACCTGCATAATCCAGCACGGTGTTATAAATATTGATGCTGTTGGTTGGCGTGTCAATTCTTCTAGCCGGTATATTTTCTGGCCAGCTGAATATGATCGGTGTCCGTATGCCGAGTTCGTATGGTGTACTTTTTGAAACTGACTGGTGGCTGAAGCCATTGTCAGCCAGGAAAATAAACAGCGTGTTGCTGGTCAGGTTCTTTTCATCCATATGGCTTTTCAGCTTGCGTACTTCATCATCCAGCCACAAGTTCATTGCCAGCAGGTTTCTGGTTTTGTATCTGTATTCCTGCTGTCTATGTTCAGGGATTGAAGCAGGGACTTGAATAGCTTGCTCGTCAATGGCATCAAGAAATGTTTGCGGAGGGTTATGGGGTGTATGCGGCAACATGGGTGCCCACCAGATAAATAATGGTTTTTTCCCGGAGTTCTGGTTAATAAAACGCCAGAGGGCATCCTGATTATCCCGGGCAAAACTTTCCTTGCGGACATCGTGACTATCAAAGCCGCGCAGCTCTGGTTCATCTTCCCAGAATTTACCCCCGGCAAAAGTGGCATAGCCCTGTTTTTGTAGCATAGTGGCAATAGTGTTATAGCCTCTGGGTAATGCAATAACACCATTGTTGGCATGGATCCTGTTCTGGTGTGGCCATGAACCCGTTAACAAGCTGGCGAGAGAAGGGCGGCAAAAAGCTGTTGGAACGTAAGCGGTGGTAAACACCGTGCCTTGCTGTGCCAGTTGGTCGAGCGTAGGCGTGCGCGCAGCAGGGTTGCCCATGAAGCCAAAATGGTCATAGCTGATATCGTCAGCAATCAGTAACACAATGTTGGGAAGGGGTGTTGTTGGCGCTTCTGCAATCGCCGGAATGTTGCCATCAATATCTTTCAGCTGGTATTGCGCCGCCAACTCACGGCGAACTGCTACAAATAATTCAGAACCAATAGAGCGTGTAGAAAAATCTCCTGCGACGTGGCGTTTTTCACGGTAATTGATGATATAGCCGTTTTCCTTGAGGACATTCTCTCTCATCCCGTAACCCAGATCGTAGAGAATGTCGGGTTTGGCGATGCCGCATTGTCTGTGCAGCATAGGCAGCAAGGAAAAAAATTCGTCGTAGCTGATCTTGATGCCGTTTTCGGTTCTTGGAAATGTATCAAGCAAAGCGCAATCAGAAAAATCACGCGTACTCAAGGCGCGTAAATCAAGAAAGTGCAAGCGGCCCGGGAAATTTTTACTGAGGTGATAGGGTATAAATCCCATCTGGATAGAAGCGATATTCAGCTTTTCTGGATACGCAGTAAATCTGGAAACCAGTTCATTCAGGTGTTCCAGTTGTGGAATATCACGAAGCGCATCTTTGGTATGCAATTCAGCGGCGCTATAGTGCCCGGCTTGTCTGAAATCGGGGAGCTGGCGCTCTATAGCTGCCGTTTTTTCGAACGTAGTCAAGCCAGTGGATTTAGTCCTGGCAAAAGTCCAGCTGTCATATAGGGCTACCGATAACAGGCACAGGCATATCACAGTGCTGATTTTTTTCCACGGAGCGAGAAAGAAAAGCAGGCACAGCAGCAGAGCGGGCAAAACCGGCAGCAGGAAGCGCGTGGCATCCATCCAGTCACCGCCTGTAG
>ERZ724527.173-NODE-173-length-32687-cov-9.922928_pt1 | contig 32687 bp, 25 predicted proteins | sample MGYA00376060_ERZ724527 | MGnify/ENA primary metagenome ERZ724527 (study PRJEB28724, sample SAMN07190886) | activated sludge metagenome | isolation source: activated sludge of sewage treatment plant in Hong Hong | place: USA: Christiansburg, Virginia | collected...
GTGAGTTCGATGGGGAAGGTCGTTACGTGGAACTGCGTTTTGACACGCCCACACGCAAACACTCCATCATCAGCGCTTACTTTCCCAGCGGTTCATCCGGCGAAGAACGCCAGCAGGCCAAGTTCAGGTTCCTGAACGTCATGTACCCGCACTTGCAAGCCCTGAAGGCGCAGCGCGATTTCATCTTGTGTGGCGACATCAACATTGCCCACCGGGAGGCGGATTTGAAGAACTGGCGCAGCAACCAGAAGAACAGCGGCTTCACGCCCGAAGAGCGGGCATGGGTGACCAAGCTGACTGGTGAAGGCGGCATGGTCGATGTCTACCGCCAGTTGGAGCCCGACACCACCGAGACCTGTTACACATGGTGGAGCAACCGCGGCCAGGCCTATGCCAACAACGTAGGGTGGCGACTGGATTACCACCTGGCGACACCCGCCCTGGCAGCCGGCGCCCGCACGGTGGACATTTATAAGGCCGAGAAGTTTTCAGACCACGCACCCATCACCATTGGCTACGACTGGTCAAGCTGATTCACAACCCAGTACCTACTACGCCCCCCTGTTGTGCGGTCGTGCGTTCTCGCGTGCGCGCTCCGCTGGAAATGCCACATTGCGCTCCAGCCAGGTCCGAAACCGCAACGACATCGGGTCATTTTGTTTGCCTATGTGGGTGATCAGCGCATCGTCCCGAATGTGCATACGCGCGGGCTTGCCCATGACCTGCAATCGATCCGGGTAGGTCGCCGTCAACACCCGCTCATTGAGCTTTGTGCCCAAAGCCGACTCCACGTCCGCCAGCTTGACCCAGCGCCATCCTTCATCGTCTTCCAGAACCTGCATGGTCGTGTTTTTGAAAACATAGTGCTGTCCATGAACCGGCAGCCATACGGCGGATCGAAATCCGTGGCGGGTATTCGCAATGAGGTTGATCACGGGTCGGGCCATCAACGCGGCATACAGCGGTGATGTAAAAAGGACGGTCCAACGGTCCGTCCAATACGCCAGCAGGGCATAACCGAGAGTGCACAAGAACACCTGAACCGAAGGGAGATCCAGCCATTGTTTCATCTCGCCCTCCGGTTAAAAAAGGGTTCCTAGTTCTTCTGCGCTACCTTGCTGTTGGGGCCAATGTAGCGGTCGATGAAGTTATACACCGCTTCGCCAAACCGGATGCTATTGCTTTCCTTGGACCATCCGTGGCCTTCGCCTACCATGACCATCCATTCGACGGTGTTGCCTTGCTTGAGCAACTTGTCGCGCATCTTCTCGCCGTGGATGATCGGGACACGAATGTCTTCACTGCCGTAGGCCATCAGCACCGGAGCTTTGATGCGGGACGCGTTTTCAATGGCAGACACTTTCTGGAAGTAGGCGTCATCGGTCTTGGGGTCACCGTGCATCAGTGCGCCGAGATTTTCCATATAGGGGCCCCGCATGTCGGACCAGTTCACCGTAAACATCATCTTCACATCGGTCACACCGACCCAGTTGACACCGCATTGGTACAGATCGGGGTCCTTGACCAGGCCATACATCGTGGCGTACCCACCGTAACTGGCACCGATGATGCACACACGTTTGGGGTCCACAATGCCTTGTTTGACAAGATGGGCCACCCCGTCGGTGACATCATCCTGCATGGCTAATCCCCATTGTTTCCAACCCGCTGTGTGGTGTTTCCAACCGAAACCGGTGGACATGCGGAACTGTGGTTGCAACACAGCGTATCCGCGCGAGGCCAGCATTTGGGTCGTCGGGTCGTAGCCGAAACTGTCGCGCGCATGAGGGCCGCCATGGATATAGGCTACCAATGGCAAACCTTTTGCGGGCGTACCCTCTGGCAGCGTCAAGTAGGCAGGAATGTTCAACCCATCCCGAGCTGCGTAATTGATCACCGTCTGGGTTGAAAGCGTCTTGCCCTCCAATTCGGGCTTGGCGGTATACAGCGCTTCTAACACCTTGCGCTCGGTGTCGTACAGATAGGCCTTGCCCACGTTGTTGTCGCCTCGGGTGAACACGACAGCGCGTTTACCGCGCAATTGGTACGAGACTTCCTGCCCGGGAAAGCTGGCATTGAGTGTTGCCTGCAGTTTGGCGTATTCGGTGTCAAAGTAATAGATCTCCGGCTTCATGCCATCGACTCTGACACCAACTAGTTTACGGTTCTCCCTGTCAATCCACAAACCGCCATCCAAATCGACCAACGGGTGGTCGGCGACCACGTCCCCTGCGGCGTTTTTGGCAAAGTCCCAAATGTGGATAGCGGCTTTGTCGCGACCATTAAATCGCCCTGCAACAAAAAGCGTCTTGTTGTCAAAATCAAAGCCCTGAAGGGACATTGATGTCCCCTCATCCCAATAACCTTCGTGAATAGTCTTCCACTCGCTTTTCTCGTCTTCACGATAAAAAACCGTTTCCTTGATGCGTTTGGTCTTTGGATCGGCAGCCGCCGACACCGCTACTCGGATCGCGCCTGTGTGGTCCGCCAACCACTGTCCAACCTTGCCAGGGTTGTTGAACGTCAACAGTTTCATTCGACCATTGTTCGTGTCCAACTTGAACACATCACTGGCACCCAAATCCTCATCGCGGCCCCTTTCGTTGTTGACCACATAGACCTCATTGCTATCGCCACCGACCCGGTCAACCAACGAAACCGGCTTGTAGGGCATGTTTTTTCCTTGTGCCTCCTTGACGGTCATGAACAACTTGCGAAAGCCGGTTGCGTCTTTGTTGACTGCAAACAAACCACCACCCTTCTGGTCTTCCATGGTCGCATCGGCTCCCTTGGAGATGCTGAAAGTCAGACGCTGGTTGTTGACCCAGAACGGACTGGCAATATTCCAATCCGGGTCAGCCGCCACAACCTTGGATTCGCGTGTATCCAAGTTGATGACTGCCAACACAAACCGCCCGTTGCGTGGTGTCAAAACGGCGATGTTGTTGCCATCGGGAGACAACACAGGACGACCGCTAAAGGTAGGGCGTTTGAAGAAATCTGCAATAGGAATCGACGCGTCAGCATAAGCGCCGACGCCGCAAAAACACAAAGCCGCCATGACGGCGACTTGCATACGTTGAATGAAATTGTGTTTCAAGGGGATTACTCCTAAAAAGAAAACGCCGAGCCTTTTGGGCTCGGCGCGTTACCTAGACAGTGTTTACTTGAAGGTGTACTCAGCAGTCAACTGAACATAACGCCCCATGGCGGAATGCAAGGGCGTGTAGAAACCCGCTCCGCTGTAGGGCACGAACGGAGGCATGCGGTTGAGCGCATTTTGAACCGTTGCGCGCAGGTTCCAGTCCTTGAAACCTTTGTAGGCAACGCCCAAATTGACCGTGTTGAATGACGCGATGCCATTGCAAAGCTCGGCATAACCTTCGGTCTCCAGAGCGCAGGGCTCGGTGTAGTCGTTTTGACTGGACATGGTTCCAATGTGCACGACATCGGCAGACACTTGCCAGGCCGCTTTTTTCCAGGTCACGCCCAAGGTTGCCTGAGTTTTGGGAGTTCCCCGGGTGCCGGCATATTCAATCAGATCATCGTCTGGCGCCGGTGCACTTTGATACGACGTCGTAAACATCACCTGCAAACGGGGCTCCAGGCGTCCATACTCACCCAAATTGAATTTGCCCCGCAGATCAAGGTCTACGCCTCGCACATCAGACAGCGCCACGTTGGTCAACAAAGACTTGATCTGGGTAATCTCGCCACCCGTCGCACCTGCCGCGCGGTCAGCGTCTGTCAACGGTGCACGGGTGATCACTGCGGCGGGATCATTGGCATAACGCGCCGGATCAGCCAAGACTTTGTCCAGATCGTAGGTGCCGATCTCGTCGACGCGCCGAATGCGCCAGAAATCGACCGACGCATTCAACCAGCTCGCTGGTTCCCACACCACCCCCAATGTCCAGCTGTTGCCCTTTTCAGGTTGCAGGTCGGGGTTAGCGCCACTTTGGTAGGCCGAGTTGGCACGGCAACCGCCCTTGAAGCGTTCATTGCAGCGCTCAGGGTCGAGAAAGCCATTGATGAACGCATTCTTGACGTCGGTAGAATTTTCCACCAGCGTCGGGGCACGGAAACCTGCTGCGTAGGTGCTTCGCACCATAAAGGACGGAGTCGCATTCCATTTGACACCCACCTTGGGGGTGGTCGAACTACCGTAGTCGGAATAACGATCATGGCGCGCCGCCAGTTGTGCTTCCAGATCCTTCAGTACCGGTATCGACAACTCGGTGTAAATGGATGCGACGTTGCGTGAATTGCTAAAGCCTGGTGACAGTTGGGCCTGATGGTAGAGCTCACCCGCTACAGACAGTGGGTCCGGGTTGGTCTCCAAAAACTCACGGCGTACTTCCAGGCCCGTAGCCATACTGACCGGGCCCGCTGGAAGACTGGCAATTTCGCCTGAAATCTTGGCATCCCACTGGGTTACGCCAGACTTGAATGCATTGACGGACGATGTCGTAATCGTGTCGTATAGCGCCTGATTTTTGGCAGTTTCACCAAAAATATAGGTGCCGTTTTTGTAGGCATTGAGGAACGGTGTCTGCAGGATGGCACTGGTATTCAATGAGGTCACTTTGCTGGTGTTATGCAGCAGGGCAGTCTCCCAGTCATACGTGCCGATCACGCCCTTTGTCCCAAGCAAATAGCGACCAAAATCCGTGGTGTTGTCCTGCCCCTGGCCTGGGAAATCCAGCAATTGGGCGCGCAAGCGCACGGTTCCGTTGCCGCCCGCCAAGGTCTTTCCGGTAACCGGATCAATCAACTCTTTTGGATACTGCGGATGGGTAATGGGCAGCGCTGGAAAGACTTGCCCGGTTTGTGCGGCAACCCAATGCAGATTGCCGGTGATGCGTGCCTTGTTCTGGTTCAGCATCGCCTCGCCAAAGACGGTCATGCTGTCATTGGGTTGCCACGTGAACTTGCTGGTCAGGCCAATGCGATCCGTCTTGCCCGCAGAATTGAAGGTGCCATCCCTCAGGTCATCAAATCCGCAGGCGTTGCCCTTGGCCGTTGCACCGAAAAACACGGTCGCGGGGATCAGGCGATCCGCCGGGCAGTTTTTGTCCAGGGTCTGCGATACGAAGCTGTTGGTGGCCTTATCGGTCCAATAGATGTTGCCCGGGAACGTGTAGAGGTTTCGCTTGTCCGCATAACCCCATTCGGCCCAATTTTGGGTACCGATGTAGTCGGGGCGATTGCCGATAAACATCGGCTTGCGCTGACGAATGTCCAAGGTTGCATAGGCATTGAAATGGTCTTCGACCAGGCTACCCTTGCCGAAGCTGATACTGCTGCGGACCTGCTGCCCGTCACCGTACTCAGAGCGCCCAATGGAGCCGTCGACCACGAGGCCTTCAAATGAGTTGCGCAAAATGATGTTCACGACCCCCGCCATGGCTTCCGAACCATAAATAGCTGAAGCACCGTCCTTCAAAACCTCAATACGCTCAACCGCGCCGATGGGGATGGAGTTGAGATCAACAAACGTGGTTTGAAACTCCGGCTGTGCATACGCGGCCAAACGACGACCATTGATCAGCATCAAAGTTGCCTGACTGCCGATACCGCGCAGGTTCAGGCCGGCGGCGCCCGCCGAGAAACCAGAGGTGCGGTTTTCATCAATACCGCCGACGTTGGACGAGATGGTTCTAAGAACCTCATTCAACGATGTTGCGCCCCCACGCACCAGCTCTTCACGCGTGATGATTTGCACCGGCGAGGCGGTTTCGAGGTTGACCCGCTTGATATTGGAACCGGTAATCGTGATCTTTTCCAATTCGCCTTTTTGTGGTGCCTCCGCCTGCGCCAAAGCAAGGCTCATGGTACCCATGGCCAAGGCCACGGCAAGCACACTTTTTTTCGGTATGAAACACTTCTTCAAAATCGACTCCTGGGATAGAAAATTGTTATGACTCGACAGTCTGGCACGAACCTGACCAATCGAACAGCATTGATGACCCTTTGTTGTGGCGTGAACGTCGCAATCAGCACAAGCACGTATAGGTATGACGCTATAGCTGTGCTAGTGTTTGATTGCAGCGGCATGCAGCCACGGACGGATGCAAGATTCAGGCCTTATTTGACCCGGGCACGCTCATACAAAGGTAAGACTTTTGGCAAATTGGCCTGTATATCGGCAATACGCCGGGCACCGGCGGGGTGGGTTGACAACCATTGTGGTGGCGCGCCCTTGCTGGCAGCGCCCATTTTTTGCCACAACGTCACCCCCGCACGCGGGTCGTAACCGGCTCGGGCCGCCAGCTCCATGCCCACCAGATCTGCCTCTGACTCATCTTCGCGGCTGAATACCAGGGTTGTCAGATTGGCAATACCACCGGCTGCAATGTCGGTGAGTCGCGGGTCAATGCCAAAGAAACTGGACACCAGCGCCCCGCCCAGGCGTGCGACGCCTTGTGTCGCCATGCCTTTACCCATGCGCTCACGCGCGTGCTCGCGCAGGGCGTGGGCAATTTCGTGGCCCATGACCATGGCCACTTCGTCATCGGTCAGGCGCAATTGCTGCAGGATGCCGGTGAAAAATGCGATTTTTCCGCCAGGCATGCAATAGGCATTGATCTGGTTGGAGCCAATCAGGTTGACCTCCCATTTCCACTCTTTGGCGCGCGGGTTCCAGGCGATCGCAAACGGAATGATCTTTTGGGCAATGGATCGCAGCCGTTTCAACTCGGCGCTGTCACTGTGCGCCAGTGCCCGTTTGCTGTCGGCCTGCGACAGCATCTGCAGGTATTGCTGGGCGGCTGAGCGCTCCACCTGCTCAGCCGGCACGAACTTCGCAAAGGGCGAGTTGTTGCCAACTTCCACGCCTTCGCGCGCGTTGGCGGGCTGTGCCATAACACCCGCTGCGATTGCCAAACCAAACACCATTCGCCGGCCCGCCACACGCGATGCCAACGCCACTGCTTCAACTGAAATGCGCATTTTCATGACGGTATTATTCCTCCATGACCACTCCAACGCCCAACACCACACCATTGGCTGACAAGCCGACCTGGCTTGAAACCCTGAAGGTGTACCGGGAGCCAGCTTCATTGCGCATGTTGTCGCTGGGGTTTTCGGCGGGTTTGCCCTTGCTGCTGGTGTTTGGCACGCTGAGTTTCTGGCTGCGCGAGGCCGGCATCGACCGCACCACCATCGGTTTTTTGAGCTGGGTGGGCCTGGCCTATGGTTTCAAGTGGGTCTGGTCCCCACTGGTGGACCGGTTGCCGATACCACTGTTGACACGCAAGCTGGGGCGGCGACGCAGTTGGCTGCTGTTGGCGCAAGCCGTGGTTATGGGCGGCCTGGTTGGCATGGCGCTGACCGACCCGCGGCAGGCCCTGGCTCCAGTGGTGTGGTGCGCACTGGCCGTGGCTTTTGGTTCGGCCACACAAGACATTGCGCTGGATGCGTTCCGCATTGAGTCAGCCGACGCCCAGCGGCAAGCTGCACTGGCGGCCACCTACCAGACCGGATACCGTCTGGCGATGATCTGGGCGGGTGCTGGTGCGCTGTGGATTGCGGCACGGGCCGAGGTTCCGGTTGCGGTGGCTGGCGGTACCCTTGCCAGCACCTACCAGCACGCGGCCTGGCAAACCGCCTACCTGGTGATGGCCGCCAGCATGCTGCCGGGGGTTCTGACCGTTTTGCTGTCGTCCGAGCCGGCCCGCCGGGAAATTCCTCCCGCCAAAAACGCCGCTGATTGGCTGCGTGGCGCCCTGGTAGAACCCTTTGCCGATTTCATCTCGCGCTACCACTGGCAGGCGGTGCTGATTCTGGCGCTGATCGCGACTTACCGCATCAGCGACGTGGTGATAGGCATCATGGCCAATCCGTTTTACGTGGATATGGGTTTCAGCAAGGACGAAGTGGCTGCGGTGACCAAGATATACGGTGTCGTCATGACGTTGGTGGGAGCGTTTGTTGGCGGGGCCATGGCCTTGCGCATGGGGGTGATGCCGGTGTTGCTGCTGGGTGCGGCCCTGAGCGCGGCGACCAACCTGCTGTTTGCCTGGCTGGCGGGCCAGGGTCACGATGTGCAGGCCCTGATTTTTGTGATCTCGGCGGACAACCTGGCCAGTGGCATCGCCTCGGCAGCGTTTATCGCCTACCTGTCGTCCTTGACCAATGTCAACTACTCGGCCACACAATACGCCATGTTCAGCTCCATGATGCTGCTCTTGCCCAAATTTGTGGCGGGTTACTCGGGCGTCTACGTGGACCAGTTTGGTTACCACAGCTTCTTCACGGCGACCGCGCTGCTGGGGGTGCCGGTATTGGTGCTGGTGTGGCTGGCATCCAAAGCCAAAACGGCACCTAGCCCGTGAATAGTGCGGTTTACCAAACTTTACCGAGCCGACAGACAGCACGCACACGCCCCGCCACGCCTGGCGATAGACTGCCACCATGAGCCAACACCTGTTGATGATTGAAGACGACGCCCGCCTGGCCGCCATGGTGGCGCAGTACCTGGAGCAGTCCGGCTACTCGGTCAGCTGCGCGGGTGATGGGGCCAGCGGCATACACACGCTGAACAACCCTGCCAGGGGTATCCCTGCCGACCTGGTGATCCTGGACCTGATGCTGCCCGACATGGATGGCCTGGAAGTGTGCCGACGCATCCGGGCTTTGCCTTCCGGCCTGGCCCAGGTGCCGGTGCTGATGCTGACCGCCAAGGGTGACGCCATGGACCGCATCATTGGCCTCGAAATCGGCGCTGACGACTACCTGCCCAAGCCTTTTGAACCCCGCGAATTACTGGCCCGCATCCGTGCGGTGCTGCGCCGGCGTGGAGAGCACCCCCAAACAGACCATGTGAGCCTGCGTTTTGGTGCGCTGGAGATCGACCGCGACGCGCGCAGCGTGTGCATCCAGGGTGTGCCGTGTGAACTGACCTCTTACCAGTTTGATTTGTTGCTGACATTGGCCGAACGCGCCGGGCGGGTGTTGACCCGCGACCAGATCATGGAGGCGGTGCGCGGCCGTGAACTCGACGCCTTTGACCGCTCCATTGACGTGCACATGGGTCGTATCCGTGCGGCGATCGAAACTGACCCCAAGGCTCCCAAACGCATCCTCACGGTGCGCGGTGTGGGCTATGTGTTTGCCCGCCAGCAAGACTGATGGCCTTCAACTGCGGTCCACCCTCCCATGAACAGGCTTTACATCCGAATCTGGTTGGCCGTTGTGCTGGCGGTGGCCGTTTTGACGTTTTTGGTCGGATGGGTGTGGCGGATGACGGCCGACGTACCACTGCGGGAGGTGGTGGCGCGCAATGCCGCTGGGGAGGTGATAGGCCAAGGCCACCTTCGTCCGCGCATGCTTCAAGGTGGTCCCGGTCTGGGCATGCCCGGGCGGGAACGTGGCAAACCCGCCACAGTGCCACCACCGGAAGTGGAAGCCGAGCCCGAGGCTGATTCCGAACCGCGCGGTCGCTTTGGCCGCGGACCCGAGTTCGATGTGCGCATGCAGGACGGGCAGACCATCCACATCCACATGCCACGGCCCCAACCGTCGACTTGGCGCGCACCATTCGGCATCTTCTGGACGCTGGGCCTGGTCGCGGTGGCGGTCGCACTGGCCACCTACCCGATTGTGCGGCGCCTGACACGTCGACTGGAAGTGTTACAAAGCAGTGTCCAGCGCTGGGGGGATGGTGACCTGACCGTACGGGTACCCGTGTCGGGTGACGATGAGGTGGGGTTTCTGGCCGACCGTTTTAACCACGCTGCGCAACAGATTGAAACGCTGGTGAAGTCGCGCGATGCCTTGCTGGCTTCGCAAAAGTCGCTGCTGGCCAACGCCTCCCACGAATTGCGCTCGCCGCTGACGCGCATTCGTATGGGTCTGGAGTTCATGGCCGGCCCAACGGATGCCGGCACGCTACGCGCCAAGTACGAAATCGCCCGCAACATCACCGAACTGGACCAGTTAATCGATGAGATTTTGCTGGCCAGCCGACTCGACGCGCGCGAAGCGGACCTGGGAACGGTAGAACCGGTCGACCTGGTGGGTCTGGCCGCCGAAGAGTGCGCACGCGCCGGGGCCAACATCGACCTGCAGGTGGAGGGCAACGAACTGCTGGTACCCGGGGTCAGCAAATTGCTGCGCCGGGCCGTACGCAATTTGCTGGAGAACGCCCGCCGCCATGCCAGCGGCCCTGCCACACTGACACTGTGCCGGGCCAACGGCATGGCCTGTATCCATGTCTGCGACAGTGGCCCGGGTGTGCCATCCGAGTACCAGGAGCGGATTTTCGAGCCCTTTTACCGCTTGCCAGGGGCTTCAGAACGTGATGGTGGCATGGGCCTGGGCTTGGCCCTGGTCAAGTCCATTGCGCTGCGCCATGGTGGCCGTGTTTTCTGCCGCAACCGCGAATCTGGCGGAGCTTGTTTCGAGATTCGACTGCCCTTGGCAGCAGTACCGGTATAAATTTCCTGTCACTCCGGTCAGAAAAATGGTCTTTTTGCTGGTTATTTGCAAAAACATCTGACGACTCACACAAACAGGGGATACCGCAAAACCCTGGCACCCCCTACAGTTCATACCACTGCTGTCACAGTTCACAAAGTTTGAAGCCCAGCCACCCCATAGGTTGGCTTCTGTCGGATCCAACGACGTTCCCTTCGGGGGACTTTTACAAAGCCACCTCCGGGTGGCTTTTTTTTGTGCCCTCGGCAGGGGTTACCGACCCGCCTTGAAATTGGTAAAGGTGCGGGTTTGAACTTTGCGCACGGCCTGTGGCAAGGTGTCGGGTGGCACCATGGTCTTGAGAGCGGCGGGATCCAGGAAAATACTCTTGTTTTCAGCCACTTCCTTGCGCACGAACTTCAACGATGCCGCATTGGGATTGGCAAAGTAGACCTTGTTGGTCAACGCGGCATGGACTTCGGGGCGCAGGATGTAGTTGATGAACAAATGGGCGTTTTCGACGTTCTTGGCGTCCTTGGGGATGGCCATGGTGTCAAAGAACAACGTGGCACCGGTCTTGGGAATCAATGCCTCGATAACCACGGGCGTCTTGCTCTTGGCGGCAGCCGCCCGGTTGCGTGCGATATTGATGTCCCCGGAGTAACCCATCACCAGGCAAGTGGCGCCGCTGGCCATTTCTTCGATGTAGCCGGACGAGGAAAACCGGCTCACATACGGGCGAATGGCGGTGAGGGTCTTGGCTGCCAGCTCATAGTCGGCAACTTCCTTGCTAAAGGGCGACTTGCCGGCATACAGCAGGGCTGCAGGCACCACTTCGGACGCCGAATCGAGCACGCTGACCCCGCAACTCTTGAGCTTGCTGACATATTTGGTATCGAACAAAAGACTCCACGCGTTGTCGGGCATGGGCATGTCACCCAGCGCGGCCTTGACCTTGGCAACATTGATGCCCACGGTCACATAACCCCATAACCAGTCGACCAGATAGGCATTGCCGGGGTCCACCTTGGCCAGTTGCTCCAGCAGGCCCTTGTCCAGATTGCCCCAGTTGCTCAGCTTGCTGCGGTCCAGCTTTTGCAACAGGCCCCCTTCGATCTGCGTTTTGGCGAAGTGGGAGCCAGGCACCACCACGTCATAACCCGAACCACCGGCCACCAGCTTGGCGTGCAGGATCTCGTTGTTGTCGTAGTTGTCATACCGGACCTTGATGCCGGTTTCCTTCTCAAAATTCTTGATCGTGTCCTCGGCGATGTAGTCCGACCAGTTGTACACATTGAGCACCTTGGGTTCGGCCGCGTGTATGCCAGAGGCACACAGCAGGGAACCAGTCAGCAGCGCCAAGCGGGCACCAAACGTCTTGAGGCAGTGGGCCATGGGGTGGAGTCCTATCAGTTGGGATGGGTCGAAAGACCCAAAATGATACCAAGATTGCTTGCGCTATGAAATACAAGCCAAAAACCCCTCAAGCCCACGTGGAATATGCGCAGACAGCTATAATAATAATAGCAAGACGGAACGCTGTCGCGTCAGGCGGTGACGTCCGAGGGGCTGAGCCAATTCAGGACCCTTTCCGGCCCCATATCGACCAGGCAGCGGGTATGGCCCAGCGGGCATTCACGCTCAAAACAAGGCGCGCAGTCCAGTGGCGGCACATAGTCTGGATCATTCTTCAGCCAAACCACATGGGCCAATGGATTCAGGGGCGGCGTGTGCAGGGGACTAGACGAACCGAACAGTGCGACTTGCGATACGCCAAAGGCCGCTGCCACGTGCATGAGTCCGGAATCGTTGCTGACCACGCTTCGTGCCGCAGAAATGGCTGCCAGCGCATGGTCCAGCGACGTACGGCCGGACCAATCCAGGCAGTGCCCGGCTTGTAGGGCATTCACTGTTTTGGCGATTTCGGCGCAGATGGCGGCGTCTTTGCTGGACCCCAGCAACACCACCGGCAGGCGCAATTGCTCGGCCAATACGGCAAAGTGCCGGGCCGGCCAGCGTTTGGCGGGTCCGTACTCCGCGCCCGGCGCAAACACGTGGTACCCATTGCGTTGCAATTGCATCGCTGCCAGCGCCGCATCCACCCGCACCGGATCAATTTCCAGGCGCGGTCGGTCAGCGGCTACGTCTGTGTCACCGCTCAGCGCGGAATAATAAGCCACCATCGGCGGCCGCCGACCCCGAACCGGATTGGGCAGACGCTGGGTCAGCAGACCATAACGTGACTCGCCGTGGTAACCCGTGCGACGTGGAATGTCCGCCCACCAGGGCAGCAGCGCGCTCTTCAGGGAATTGGGGCAGACGTAGGCAGTATCGAACTGTCCGCGCAACTGGCGTGCCAGATCGTGCCGTACCCCCCACTGCAGCCGCCCATGGGCAAACGGCAATTCGATGACGGCCGCTACATGCGGCATGGCGCGGTAGACCGGGACCACCCAGGGCAACGCGCCGACGGTGATCGTTTCGCCACGGGCGTGCAGCCGACGCAACAGCGGTTCGGTCATGACCGCATCCCCGATCCATTGGGGGGCGATCACCAGTGATCGCGCCATCGGTCTAATGCCCGTGGAAATGCTCGCCGTCCCGCAGTTGGTACACCGTGCCGCAGTAGGGACATTTGGCGGTGCCATTCTTGCCAACATCCAGATACACCTTGGGATGGGTGTTCCAGGTTTCCATCTTGGCCAGGGGGCTGGGGCAGAACACGCCGCCCTGGTGGTTCAGGTCTTTGGCCAGGAGTTCAATGGTCGCGGTTGTCATGGGGGTCCTTGTTCAATCAGTAGGGTGTGGCCGCGCTCAGACCTTGCTGAGCCAATGGCTGTACTTGGGATTGCGACCGTTGACGATGTCAAAGAAGGCGCTCTGGATCTTTTCGGTGATGGGGCCGCGTGTGCCCACATAGTCGTCTTTGCCCAGCTCGATGCGGTCGAGTTCGCGGATCGGGGTTACCTCGGCAGCGGTGCCTGTGAAGAAGGCCTCGTCGCAGATATAAACCTCGTCGCGGGTGATGCGCTTTTGCACCAGCTCCAGCCCCAGGTCCTTGCAGATATGCATGACGGTGTTGCGGGTGATGCCGTTCAGGGCACCGGCCGACAGGTCGGGCGTATAAACCACGCCGTTCTTGACCACAAACAGGTTCTCACCGGCGCCTTCGGACACAAAGCCGCTGGCGTCCAGCAGCATGGCCTCGTCGTAGCCGTCGTCGGTGGCTTCCATGTTCGCCAGAATGGAGTTGGTGTAGTTGCTGACCGCCTTGGCTTGGGTCATGGTGATGTTGACATGGTGGCGGGTGTAGCTGGAAATCTTGACGCGGATGCCACGCTTCATGCCTTCTTCGCCCAGGTAGGCGCCCCAGGGCCAGGCGGCAACCATCAGATGGATGGTGTTGCCTTTGGGCGAGACGCCCAACTTTTTGTCGCCAATCCAGGTCAGGGGGCGCAGGTAGCAGCTTTCCAGCTTGTTCTCGCGCACCACGGCCTTTTGCGCCTCGTTGACCTGCTCTTGCGTGAACGGAATCTTCATGCGCAAGATTTTGGCGCTGTTGAACAGGCGCTCGGTGTGCTCTTCCAGGCGGAAAATCGCCGTTCCGTCCACGGTGTTGTAGGCGCGTACACCCTCAAACGCACCGCAGCCGTAGTGCAGCGTGTGGCTCAGTACATGGATCTTGGCTTCGCGCCAATCAACCATCTGGCCATCCATCCAGATTTTTCCATCACGGTCTGACATTGAGGGGGGTAGGGGGCTCATGGCGTGTTTCCTTGGAATCGTAGACTTGGAAACACTGATTTTACGGCCGAGGCAACCCCTGCCCCGCCGCGCGTCGGCTCAACCGCGCAGCAACTCCCAATGGGTCAGTTTGCCATGTTCTAGCGTACACAACACCGTTGCCTGGGAACTGTCGGTCCACCGGTACTGCTCGCGTTGTGCGCTGTTACTGTGCGAGCCATCCACACGCTGCCCCAAGGAGCCCGCCAGTGCCAACAATTGCAACAGCGTTTGCCCGCGCTCCAGTCGGGCGTGCATCATGACGGCGCTGCCGACACAGCCCACCGGTCGCTGGGCCGTTCGTTTGAGCACCACCATCATTCGGGTCATGTGCAACAGCACCCACATCACGGCACCGCCCGCAGCCAAAGCGACTCCCGGCCACGCATAGGCCCGGTAGGCCAGAAAACCAAGGCCAACCACTACCAAGGCAGTGAGGGCGCGCGCCACGGCCGGGCGCAAACCTGAAAAGAAGCGGCGCACGGCTAAAAGGTCCGAACAATTTGCATGGCGTCTTCAACCCGCTCCACCGCATGAATGGTCAGGCCCTCAAACTCCTTGCTGTGGGACTTTTTGGGCACATTGGATTTGGGTACCACGGCCACGGTGAACCCGAGCTTGGCGGCTTCCTTGAGCCGCTCCTGCCCACGCGGGGCCGGGCGTACCTCGCCTGCCAGGCCGACTTCACCAAAAGCGAAGAACCCCTTGGGCAGAGGTTTGCCACGCAAGCTGGAGGTGATGGCCAGCAGCACCGCCAGGTCGGCAGCGGGTTCGCTGATGCGCACACCGCCCACGGCGTTGACAAACACATCCTGGTCCATACACGCCACACCAGCATGGCGGTGCAGGACCGCCAACAGCATGGCCAGGCGGTCGCGGTCCAGACCCACGCTCAAGCGCCGGGGCGATGGCCCACCGCTGTCAACCAGAGCCTGAATTTCGACCAGCAAAGGCCGTGTGCCTTCCAGCGTCACCATGACACAACTGCCGGGTACCGGCTCGGCGTGCTGGCTCAGAAAAATAGCACTGGGGTTGCTGACCCCCTTGAGCCCCTTTTCCGTCATCGCAAACACTCCAATCTCGTTGACGGCACCAAAACGGTTCTTGATGGCACGCACCAGGCGAAAGCTGCTGTGGGTCTCCCCCTCAAAATACAGCACCGTGTCCACCATGTGCTCCAGCACGCGAGGTCCGGCCAGGGCACCTTCCTTGGTGACATGGCCCACCAGCACAATCGCTGTGCCACTGGATTTGGCGCAACGCGTCAGGTGGGCGGCACACTCACGCACCTGGGCGACCGAACCCGGGGCCGAGGTCAATTGGTCGGAATACACGGTCTGGATGGAGTCAATCACCGCCACATCCGGTTGCAGCGCGGCTATGGTGGCCAGGATCTTGTCGAGCTGGATTTCCGCCAGCACCCTGACTTGCGAAGCAACCAGCCCCAGGCGGCGCGAACGCAATGCGACTTGAGCGCCACTTTCCTCTCCGGTGACATACAAGGTTGACTGCCCGCTGCGCTGCAGGGAGTCCAGCGCCTGCAACAACAACGTGGACTTGCCAATGCCGGGGTCGCCGCCGATCAGAACGACAGCACCTTCCACAATGCCGCCACCCAGCACACGATCAAGCTCTTCCTGGCCGGTGGGGGTGCGCTGGACATCCGTGGCGTCAATATCGGCCAGCACGGCAACTTCCGCCGTTTTGGCCAACGACTGGAATTGCGAGGTGTAGCGGTTTTTACCCAGCGCGGCCGATTCGGCCACCGATTCGATCAAGGTGTTCCAAGCGGAGCAACTGGGGCATTTACCCAGCCATTTCGGGCTGATGCCACCGCATTCGGTACAGGTATAGATGGTTTTTTCTTTGGCCATGAATTCATCATACTGGATGCAATTACAGGTTTTTGCTTTTTTCTCTGGCATTGTGCGCATGCACTGTATCGCGGTGTTCTTCTAACACCACCGGTACCCGGCTCGCCAGTCCACACATCAACTCGTAGCCCACGGTCTGGGCACAGGCCGCAACTTCGTCAATGTCGAGCACCGCTCCGTTGGCAGCGCGGCCCCACAACGTCACCTCTCTGCCCAAACCGGCCTGGGGTAGCGGGGTCAGGTCAACCGTGACCATGTCCATGCTGACCCGCCCGACGGTGCGTGTACGCACGCCGTCCACCAGGACTGGGGTGCCGGTCGGGCAAATGCGGGGATAACCATCGGCATACCCACAGGCGACCACACCAATCTGCATCGGCCCTGGGGCCACAAAACTTGAACCATATCCAACGCTAGCCCCCGTGGATATTGATTGGGTTGCTATTATTCTTGAAGCAAGTGTCATACCCGGCTGCAAACCCCAATCGGCCGCGCGGTGCTCGGGGAAATCCGGCGCACTACCGTACAACGCAATGCCCGGGCGCACCCAGTCGGACACCACCCCGACTCCCGACCCAGCGCCGGCTTGCGCCGGATCGGCCGAGTGGCGCAAGGTTGCCGCACTGTTGCTGAGGCTGCGCTCGCCCGGCAAATTGTGTGTCACAGAATCAAATACCTCCACCTGAGCAGCCACCCCCGCCGGGCCGTCGGCATCGCTGAAATGCGTCATCAGCGAGATCTCATCGACCTGTGGCAGGGCGTTCAAACGGGTCCATGCCGAGCGGTACCGTTCGGGTGCAAAGCCCAGGCGATTCATACCCGAGTTCATCTTCAGGAACACCCGCTGCGGCAGGTTGGTCTTGTGGGCCGCCAGCATATCGATTTGGGCATCGCAATGCACGGTGTGCCACAGGTCCAGGCGAGAGCACAGTTCCAGGTCGCGCAATTCAAACACGCCTTCGAGCAACAGAATGGGACCACGCCAGCCCAGGTCACGGACCCGCTGTGCCTCATTCAAATCGAGTAAAGCAAAACCATCGGCCCCACGCAAGCCTTCGAAAACCCGCTCGATGCCATGCCCGTAGGCATTGGCTTTGACCACGGCCCACACCCGTGCGTCGAATGCCCGCTGCCGGGCTTGCGCCAGGTTGTTGTGCAAGGCCTGTGTGTGAATGGTGGCAAGGATAGGGCGGGGCATGGCAGATACTCAGGACAAAAGCTTGCGGGGATTTTGACATTGCCGGGCATGCTATAACCGCAGCACGTTTGGAGACACCCCACAATATCTGACGCAATGGCTCCGGCTGCTGCGCCCCTAAATCCCACGCATGAAACGCGGCTTTTACACCATCATGTCGGCGCAGTTCTTCAGCTCGCTGGCAGACAACGCCCTGTTCGTCGGGGCCGTACAGTTGCTGCGAAGCGGTGGCGCCCAGGAATGGCAACAAGCGGCTTTGGTCCCCATGTTTGCGCTGTTCTACGTGATCCTGGCACCGTTTGTGGGCGCCTTTGCCGACGCCTTGCCCAAGGGCCGGGTCATGCTCTACAGCAACGGCATCAAAATTGTCGGCTGCCTGTTGATGCTGTTTGGCACCCACCCCCTGATGTCTTACGCCATTGTCGGCCTGGGCGCTGCGGCGTATTCACCCGCCAAGTACGGCATCCTGACCGAACTGTTACCGGCATCCCAACTGGTCAAGGCCAATGGCTGGATCGAAGGTTTGACCATTGCATCCATCATTTTGGGCGTGCTGTTGGGTGGGCAATTGGTGGGCGCCACGCTGTCCTCGTATCTGCTGTCGTTTGATTGTCCCCTGGTGGATACCGGCGTTGACTCGGCGCCGGAAGCAGCGATCAGCATTCTGATCTTTGTCTATGTCTTGGCGGCGTGGTTCAACACGCGCATCCCTGAGACCGGCGTGCCGATGCGCCCACTGCCCAAGCGCCTGGTGTCCCTGCTGCCCGATTTCTGGACCTGTAACCTGCGCTTGTGGCGCGACCGCCTCGGGCAAATTTCCTTGGGCACCACCACGTTGTTCTGGGGTGTGAGTGGCAATCTGCGCTACATCGTGCTGGCTTGGGCGTCGGCAGCACTGGGCTACAGCGTCACGCAGGCCTCGGCCCTGGTTGGCGTGGTGGCCATTGGCACCGCCGTGGGGGCGGTCGCAGCGTCGCTGCGTATGCGGCTCGACCAGGCGACGCTGGTGTTACCCCTGGGTATTGGCATGGGTTTGCTGGTGATTCTGTTGAACTTCATCAGCAACGTGTGGGTCGCTGCGCCATTCCTTATTTTGCTGGGCGGGCTGGGTGGTTTTTTGGTGGTCCCCATGAACGCGCTGCTGCAGCACCGTGGCCACAACCTGATGGGTGCGGGTCGGTCCATTGCCGTGCAAAACTTCAACGAACAGGCGTGTATTCTGGTTCTGGGCGCCTTTTACAGTCTGTCAACGGGGATGGGCCTGTCGGCTTTTGGCGCGATCACGGTCTTTGGCCTGGTGGTGGCCGGTTTTATGTGGCTGATCAAACGCTGGCATGAACGCAACTGCCGCGAACACGCCGCCGATGTTGCCAACCTGCTCGAAATCGCGCGCCACGACAATTTGCATGGGTGAGCGGCCGATCACCCGGGCGTGCAAGTGTTTTCAGCAGGTGATAAGGTCACGGCCCCGCTCGCTCTTTTTAAGACCTCCATGACCACCGTTTACGACTTTGAAGCCCTCGCCATCACCGGCAAACCGGTTGCGCTGAAGAAATACCAGGGCAAACCCCTGCTGATTGTCAATACCGCCAGCGCCTGCGGTTTTACCCCGCAATTTGCCGGGCTGGAGGAATTGCACAAGACCTATGGCAAAAAAGGGCTGGTGGTGCTGGGCTTTCCGTGCAACCAGTTTGGTGCGCAAGACAAGGGCGAGAACAGCGAGATCGCCGAGTTCTGTCAGCTGAATTACGGTGTCAGTTTTGCCATGATGGCCAAGATTGACGTCAACGGCAGCGAGGCCCACCCGCTGTACCAATGGCTGGCCAGCGAAGCACCCGGCCTGTTGGGCACCAAGGCGATCAAATGGAATTTCACCAAATTCCTGGTGGGTCGCGACGGCCAGGTCATCAAGCGTTACGCGCCCACGGACACGCCCCAGAGCATGGCCGACGACATCGAAGCGGTGCTGGCGCAAACCTGACTATCCGGCAAACAAACACCTATTGCAGAAAACCGATCTTGCCCTTGCCCTGCGCCGACTTGGGCAGGTCATCCACCAGCATCTCCTCACGACGGGCCAGGCGTGCATTGCCAAAACCCGTCATCAGGGCACGCCGCATTTCCCGCGGCGGCACTTCCGCCAAATAATCCAGCACGTCGCTGTGCGGTTCAGCCCCAAAGTGTTTGCCCCAACTGTGGTCTTTGCGAATGCTCTGGTACAGGTTGCGGGCAATGGCGCGGGCCTGTTCGGGCGTTGGCGTGGCAATCTCGAACACGTTCATGCGGTTCAGGATGGGGTCGGGAATGCTCCGCGGGTCATTGGCCGTTGTGATCCAGATGACCTGGCTGGCATCAATCGGCACCTCGGCAAACTCGTCGGTGAAACTGCCGGCGGTGTCGTGTTCCAGCAAGCCGTACAAGGCGCCCAGAGGATCGTATTGCGCATCACAGGCGGCCTTGTCAATCTCGTCCACCACAATCACTGGGTTGGCGTACTGGCCATCCACCAGGGCCTCAAAGACCTTGCCCGGCTTGGCCCCCTTCCACTGACTCGAAGAGCCTGACAGCAGCCAACCGGCCGTCATGGAACTCATGGGCACCAGGTTCATGCCGGTGCCCAAAAGGTCGGCCAGCTTCTTGGCGAAATGGGTCTTGCCGATGCCCGGCTGGCCCAGCAACAAAATGGGGGTCACTTCCAGGCCGTCGGGGCAATCCTGGCTGAGCGCCACATGGCGCTTCACATCGTCCAGCACATCATGGAAGTTCGGCAACAAGTCATACAGTGCGCCCATATCCGGCACGCCGGAAGGTTTGACCTGAAAGCGTTCGGGGCCACGCTCCAGCATACGCTGGTACATACTGCGCAGGCTTTCATGGTCGCGCTCCGGCAGCTTGGCCAGTTTGCGCTCCACATCATCCGGCAAAAACACGTTGCGCATATTGGCGATGGGCAGCCGAAATGCGGAAGTGTGGGGAACGAGGCTTCTGGATTCCATAGGGTTCTCCTTGGTCAACACACCATGCGAGCATTTAAGCACGCAGCGTGCCAGGTCGAAGACAATTAATGGGTGGTCAAGCATCTGCGAATGCCGCCCTTGTGCGGATTCCACAACACCCCAGGCCTTATCACCGCCCCCTTACACTCGGTCGATTGATCGGCACTTCCTCGCTGTCACCATCCCCGGGAAAGAAATGAACAAGCGCTTCTGGCGGACGCTTTTGTGTTTGCTTCTGCCACTGTGGACCCAGCTCGCTGCAGCCCAGGCGGGTGCCGTACACGTCGAAAACGAGGAGCGTTATCGGCTCTCGCGCGCTTTCACCTATGTGGAGGACAGCAGCGCACAACAAACGCTCAACGACATTTTGAAACCGGAGACACAGGCCCGCTTTCGGCCCGTGCCCCAAGGTGTGACATCGACCAATTTTGGCACCACCAACTCGGCCATCTGGCTGCGCGTGGTGGTGAAAACCGATGCCAGGTCCCCACGGCACTGGATGTTCGAAGTGGCTTACCCGCCCCTGGACCGGCTCGACCTCTACGTGATCGCCCCCGACGGCAAAACAGCTCACTACATGGGTGGGGATTCGCTGCCTTTCCCAAGCCGTGCGGTCCCCCACCGCAGCCACGTCTTGCCGATTGAACTCGAACCCGGTGTCAACTCGACGCTGTACCTGCGCATTGCATCCCAAGGCGCAGTCTCGGCACCGTCGACGCTATGGCAGCCGGCCGCCCTGTGGCAGCAGGATCAAACGACCTATTCCATTTTCAGCCTGTACTTCGGCCTGCTGATCGGTTTGCTGCTGTACAACTTGCTGCTGTTTTTGTCGGTGCGCGACCCGGCCTATTTGATTTACGTGGTATTTGTGGTGTGTATCGGGTTGTCGCAGGCAGCCAACTCGGGCCTGGGCGCCCAGTTTTTGTGGCCAGATGCGCTGTGGTGGAACAGCAATTCCATCAACGCCACCCATGCCGCCAGCGGCAGCTTTGGCATTTGCTTCGTGCGCAGCTTTCTGGCCAGCAAGACCAGCATGCCGAACATGGACCGTTGGATTGTGGGACAGACGGTTTTGTGGTTTGCCACCTTCGCAGGTTCTCTGGTTCTGCCTTACAAGACGGCGGGGCTGATCGTCACGGGTCTGGCCATTGTCGGCGTGGTCACGGTCCTGGTGGCCGGCGCGCTGAGTGTGCGCCGAGGCCACCCTGGCGCAAAGTATTTCCTGCTGGCTTGGGGCGCATTTTTGTTCGGCGTGGTCACACAAACGATGCACAACAACGGGCTGCTGCCCTCCAACCCGTTTACGGTGGACGCCCTCCTGATCGGATCGGCGCTGGAGATGGTGTTGTTGTCTTTTGCGCTGGCCGACCGCATTAACGCGATGCGGCGGGAAAAAGAGGTGGCCCAGGCCCAGGTGCGCTCCGAGCAGACCCTGGTACAGGCCTTGCAGCAATCGCAGGAACATTACCGCGCCTTGATCGAACATGTGGGTGAAGGCATGGTGGTGGTGCAAGACGAGCGCATCGTGTTTGTGAACTCCCGGGCCGCCGACATCCTGGAGTTGCCCAAGGAGGCCATCATCGAGCGCGGGTTTATCGACAACATCCACGCCGATGACCGTGCGGTGTTGATCGACCGTGTGCGACGGCAGGTTTCGGGGCAAAGCGTGCCTGAGCTGTGCCGCGTACGCCTGGAATTGCCTGGTCAACCGATGAAGTGGCTGGAGTTTGGTGGCCACATGGTGCCCTGGGATGGCAGCCAGGGCCTGCTGATCTACTTTCTGGACGTCACCCAGCGCCACAACGCCGATCTGGAAATGCACTCAGCGCTGGACCGGCAACAAGAGCTCAACGAATTACGCTCGCGTTTTGTCGCCATGACCAGCCACGAATTTCGTACCCCCTTGGCCACCATCCTGTCGTCGCAAGACCTGCTCAAGTATTACGGCGATCGTTTGCCCGAAGACGAAAAACAGAAAGTGCTGGAATCGATTGAACAAAGCGTTCACCGGATGACACGTATGCTGGACCGCGTGTTGCTGCTGGGCAAGGCCGATGCACACATGCTGGAGTTCGCACCGCAGCAGATCAATTTGCGAGAACTCTGTGCCACCCTGGTCACCGAAGCCATCACACAGCAGCCCGACTCACATTGCCAGGTGCGGACCGACATCGCTGAAGCGGTGGGTATGGGTCTGTTTGATGAACGGCTGATGCGCCATATTTTTGGCAACCTGTTGTCCAACGCCATCAAGTATTCACCCGACGGCGGTACCGTGTGTTTGAAGGTGTTCATCCAGGGTGCGCAAACCGTATTTGAGGTGTCGGACCAGGGTATTGGTGTTCCACCTGACGAGGTTGACCACTTGTTTGCTTCCTTCCACCGCGCCAGCAACGTCGGCTCTATCTCCGGCACGGGCTTGGGGCTGGCCATCGTCAAGCAATCGGTGGAGCTGCATGGTGGGGCCATAACCGTGCACAGCGTGCCAGGCAAAGGAACCACGTTTACGGTCACGCTGTAGCTTCCAGACTTTCCACACCTACTATTGATTTGATAGCTACTTACGCAATCAATTCGGGGGCTAGAGGGCTATTTGACTCACCAACGCAAGAGCTTCTGGCCCAGCAGCGCCCCCACCCCGGCCGGCATCAACATACCCAACAGATACCAGATTGCCAAAAAAGGCGCTTGCATTTCCGTGCAGTGCAGCGCATAGACCAGCGCACCCGCCGCGCCAGAGGCCAGGCCGGCACACGCGCCTGCCAGTACCGGTTGCGTGGGGGCCAGCCCTTTGACGGCGCACAGGACAGCCGCCAGTACCGGTGCTGCAATCAATGCAATGTTGAAGACACACGACACCCAGGTTCGCCCCAGCACCAAAGGCAGCCAGACGGCCTGCGGGTGATTCGCCATGACCAGGACCGCGATCGTTGCAACGACCAGCCACGGCAAGGGCAGCAGCATCCAGGCGCGCCCCAGTCGGGCTCCGGGGTGCGCAACCCGGAAAGTCAGCACCAGGGCGGGGATCAGAATGCCCAAGGGAAACGCAAACTTGAGCCAGAACATCGGCACGGCGAGGGCCTGTGCAAGATCGTTGCGCACCCCGTATCCCACTTGCATCAGGAACAGGGCAGCGGCCCCCCCCAGCAGCAGCGCCGTTTGAAACCGCCGACGCGCGCCGTTCGGTCGAACGGGCGTTGCCGCGCTGGCCAATAACGTGATCAATTCGTCGGTTCTCATGGGCTGGCTCCAACCAATGCCGCCAGTGCCTTCAGTCCACGGTGCACACCGACCTTGACGGCTGACTCGGACATTCCGGTGGCCCTGGCGGTCTCGATAACCGACAGGCCTTCAAGTTTCATGTGGATGATGGGTAGCCGCTGGTGGTCAGGCAATTGCTCCAGCAAGCGGCCCAGATCACGGCGCGCATCACAGGCCTCGGTTTGACTGGCAGCAAACAATTGCATTTCGTCATCCAGTGGATCGTTCAACGCATCGCGTCGCCCCCGCGAGCGGAACAGGTCAATCATTTTGTAGCGTGCGATGGCATGCACCCAGGCCGTCAAGGGCTGCTCACGTTGGTAGGTGTGGCGCTGGTTATGCAGGGCCAACAAGGTTTCTTGCACAAGGTCCTCCACTTCATGGGGCAGGGACGTCAATCGCCGTTTGAAAAATGCACGCAAATGCGCGCCCATGTCCGTCAGACACACTTGGTAGGCCTTGGCATCACCCGCCAAGCCCTGCAACAACAAGGAACGCAGCCGTTCTTCGCCCTGTTGCATCCGCAACAACATGTCGCTGCGGGTTGGTTCGTGTTCCATGCTTAATTCGCTCCGGCGGACACTCTGGTTACCGAGTGATGCAAATATTTTTTCAGGCATTGTGCCGCAGCATGTAACCAAAAGAGGCAGACACACGAATTGCCCGGACAATGCCTGCAAGCCGTTGCCACCCCACCCATGACCGGACACGACGATGACCATGACAAAACTTTCTCTCCTTCAAAGACTGGATGCTCTGGCCCGGCCGTGTGTGGACCTGCTCAACAGCTTGCAAAGCGTCGCCGCATTGCTGGCCCGTTTGTACGTGGCCCAAGTCTTCTTCTTGTCCGGCCTGACCAAAATCCGTGATTGGGACACGACCTTGGCTTTGTTCATGGACGAATACAAGGTGCCTTTATTGCCACCGGCACTCGCTGCCGTCATGGGCACCGCGGGTGAACTGGTATTGCCGGTGTTGCTGGTGCTGGGCCTGGGCAGCCGATTTGCGGCGCTGGGGCTGTCGGTGGTCAATGCGGTTGCCGTTGTGTCGCTGACCGAGATAGCCCCGGCGGCCTTACAACAGCATGTGTTCTGGGGTTCCCTGCTGGTGGGCATTGTGGTGTTTGGGCCCGGGCGCGTGGCCTTGGACCACTGGCTGCAAGCTTACACACGCCACAGCAACGCGCACGGGTGATGCCAAGCCAAATCGGATGCCACGAATACCGCAATCAAGCGTTGATCAGAATCGCCCTGAAGTCATTGACGTTGGTGCGGGTCGGCCCGGTGACTACGGAGTCGCCCAAAGCCTGAAAAAAACCATGACCATCGTTGCTTGCCAGGGCGTCCGCAGGCTTGATGCCATGAGCCAGTGCCCGGGCCAGGGTGTCGGGGGCCAGCACGGCCCCGGCGATTTCCTCCTGGCCATCGACGCCATCGGTGTCTGCCGCCAGCGCATGGATGCGGGGATGACCGGCCAAGGTCAGGCCCATGGACAACAAACACTCTACATTGCGCCCGCCCCGACCGCTGCCCCGCACCGTGACCGTGGTCTCGCCGCCAGACAACAACACACAGGGCGCAGGAAAGGGTTGCCCGCGTTGCGCTACTTGGAGGGCAATGGCACCCAGCACCTTGCCCACGTCGCGCGCCTCACCCTCGATGGCATCACCCAGGATACACACGCCATAACCGGCGTCCCGGGCCACCTGTGCTGCGGCTTCCAGCGCCATTTGCGGGGCCGCAACGATGCGGACCTCGGACCTGGCCAGGCGCGGGTCACCCGGTTTGACCGACTCACCCCGACCGGACTGCAAAACCTCCATCACCGGCTGCGGCAGATCCAGCCCATAACGGCGCACGATGGCCAGGGCGTCCTCACACGTGGTCGGGTCTGCCACCGTGGGGCCGGAGGCGATGTTGATCGGGTCGTCCCCCGGCACATCGGAAATCAGAAGAGTCAACACACGGGCCGGCCAGCAGGCGGCGGCCAGTCTTCCCCCTTTGATGGCGGAGAGGTGGCGGCGCACACAGTTCATCTCGTTGATGCTGGCGCCAGACTTCAGCAGGGCACGGTTGACCGCTTGTTTGTGCTCCAGTGTCAAACCGTCTAACGGCAAGGGCAGCAGTGACGAGCCGCCACCCGAGATCAAACACAGCACCAGATCGTCAGCCTGCAAGCCCTGCACCACCTCCAGCATGCGCTGGGCTGCGGCCAGCCCCGCAGCGTCGGGCACTGGGTGCGAGGCTTCCATGATTTCGATGCGCTCACATGCAACGGCATAACCATAACGGGTGACGACCAAGCCCGACAACGGACCCTGCCAATGGTCTTCCACAACCCGCGCCATGGCGGCGGATGCCTTGCCGGCCCCAATGACCACCAGCCGGCCGTTGCCAAGGGATTTTGGCGAAGGCAAATGCGGGGCTATACAAACTGCCGGTTGTGCGCTGGCCACTGCGGCATCGAACAGGCTACGCAAAAGGGCTTGGGCAACACTCACAGCTTGGTTCATGGCATAGCCCTTGGATAGACCGTTTGGATCGCATCAATTCTGCACCATATCGACGCCGTCCGGTTCGGCTGCGCCAGCGTTTGGGCTCTTGTGCGGGCGTGGGCATGTGCCTATGATCCAAACCAGAATTCATCACACGAACACCCCCATGTCGGCAGTCACTTCACCGCGCTGGCGGAACTTCATGCCGGTCTGCATTGCGGCGTTGGGCTGTGCGCCACCCTTAGGGGCACAAACACCCGAGTCTGCGGACCTGGGGCAGGTGCAGATTGCGGTTGGCCGCGGGCAAGTGCGCTCCATCCATGGACTGACCCGATCGGATTTCGAGAATACGGTGACGGGGTCCAGCCCCTTGCTCAGCATGGCGCGTTTGCCGGGCGTGAGCTTTTCTGCGGCTGACACGTTGGGCAACTACGAGTGGTCGACCCGTATTGCGGTGCGTGGGTTCTCGCAAAACCAGCTCGGATTTACGCTCGACGACGTGCCTTTGGGCGACATGTCCTATGCCAACTACAACGGCCTGCACATCAGCCGCGCAATCTCCAGTGAAAACGTGGCCCGCGCCTTTGTGTCCCAAGGCTCAGGCGCATTGGAAACAGCTTCTTCCAGCAACCTGGGTGGAACCCTGCAGTTCTATTCCGGCAACCCACTGAAAGATTTTGGACTACAGGTCCAGGAATCTGCGGGCAGCAACAACCATCGTCGTCACTTTGTCCGACTGGACTCGGGCGACTCCGCCATGGGGCAGTGGTATGCCAGCTACACCCAACAACGCGCCGCCAAATGGAAAGGCAGCGGAGAGCAACGCCAAACGCAGTGGAACCTGAAATTTGTCAAGGAATGGACGGATAACCGTTTCTCTGCATTTTTCAATACCTCAGAGCGACGTGAAATGGACTATCAGGACATGTCGCTGGAGATGATTCAGCGCCTGGGTGAGCGGTGGGACAATTTTTACCCGGACTTCGGCGCTGCCCTGGCGGCCTCGCGGACCCTGTGTGGCAACGGCGCAAGCACCTACGTCAGCCAATGTGATGACGCCTACTATGCAGGTGCCGGCCTGCGCGATGACTATCTGGGGGCCGCCACCTGGGACACCCGGCTGTCCGACGCCACGCGCCTCAAGGCCACGGCGTACCGACATGGCAACCGGGGCAGCGGCCTGTGGTACACACCCTACACCGCCTCACCCGACGGCACACCCCTGTCGCTGCGAACTACTGAATACGACATCCAGCGTAGTGGCTTGGTCGCTGTGCTCAACTACGCGACCGACCGGCACCAGTTCAAGCTGGGCTACTGGCACGAAGCCAATGTGTACCAGCCTGCACGCCGCTTCTACGCCACGTCACCCCCAATGGTGCCTGGTCCCTATGACTATCCGGTGGGATCTTTTGCCACGGTTTGGCAATACCGTTTCAACTTGCGAACCGACCAGCTTTCGTTCTCGGACAGCTTTGCTGCCCTGCCGAATCTGACCCTGGCGGCCGGGTTCAAGGCGCTGCGGGTCAGCATCGACGGCGTATTGGAGTCCGGCACCGGCAAGCCGACCGGCAGCATCGTTGCGCAAAGCAGTTTTCTGCCGCAACTGGGACTGACCTACCAGCTATCACCAAGCGACGAGCTGTTTGTCAGCGCTGCGCGCAATATGCGCGCTTTTCCCGGGACGGCCACGGGTGCGGCACCGTTTGCGACCACCGATACCGGCTTTGCGGCCATCAAGGACACTCTCCAGCCCGAGACTTCGGAAACCTTGGAAGGTGGCTGGCGCTCCCAGGGCCCGCATTACCAGGGCACGCTGACCGCCTACCGGGTGCGCTTTCACAATCGCCTGCTGGCGGTTCAACCGGGCGCGGGAATCGTTGGCAATCCCATGGTGTTGTCGAATGTGGGCAGTGTGCACAGTACAGGGCTGGAGGCAGCCTTGTCCTTGCGTTTGGCACCTGGTGTTTTTTGGTACAGCAGTGCCAGTCACAGCGGCTCGACCTACCAGGACGACGTCCAGAGCGACGGCGTACGGGTTGCCACGTCGGGCAAACAGGTGGTGGACACTCCCCAGACCCTGCTGAAGTCCACTTTAGGCTATGACGACGGCCGCTGGTTTGCCAGTCTGGAGGCGGACTATATGGCCAAGCGGTACTACACCTACCTGAACGACGCAGCGGTGCCTGCGCGAACTCTGGTCAACCTGGGTGCCGGCTACCGTTGGAAATCCTGGGGCCAGCTCTCGGACATCAGCCTGCGGGCCCAGATCTCCAACCTGGGCAATGCCAGTTATGTGGCAACCCTGGGAAGCAACGATTTCTCGAACTCTGACCGCCCGGGGACCAACCAGACCCTGTTGCCCGGAGCGCCACGCAGTGTTTACCTGACCCTGTCGGCGCGGCTGTGATCTCGACGACGGTCATGGGATACTGCCTGCTGTGAATGACACAACACTGAAATCACCCTCAGCGTCAGAGAATCCCTGGAAACTGGCTCTGGAAGGCTCGGGGGTTGGCGTGTGGGACTGGAATGTCGCCACCGGTGAGCAGACCCATTCGCCGCACTGGGAAGAAATGCTGGGTTTTACTGCTGGGGAGCTCCGCAAGGGCTACGCGGACTTTGCAAACCTGGTACACCCCGACGATTTGAACAGGGTGCAGACGGCAGCCAGAAGTTATGCGAATGGCCAGATCGCGCAGTATGCCGTGGACTTCAGAATGCGCTGCAAGGATGGTTCCTGGAAGTGGATCGTGACGCGCGGAACGGTCGTTCAGCGTGATGCCGACGGCAACCCCCTGCGGATGATTGGTACCCACACCGACATATCGGCGCGCAAACGGGCGGAAGAAAAGTTACTGGCCGTTAATGCACAACTGCTGGAGAACACCCAGGCGCTGGAAACCACACTGACCAGCATTAGCCAGGGCATCTTGTTGGTGGACGCTGAGGGTCGGGTACGTAAATTCAACAACCGGGTGTGTGAGTTGCTCGACCTGCCCGAAGATTTGCTGGCCCGGCGCCCAACCATCAATGAAATGATCCGTTACCAATTGGAGCGCGGCGACTTCGGCCCCGGCGCCCTACTGGTGGACACACAGGCTCGCCACCACCTGATCGACTCTGCCAATGGGACGGTGGACGGGCTACCCAACCACTTTTTGCGCGTGACCCGGGCCGGACGCACACTGGAAATTCGCACCCAGAACCTGCCTGGCGGCGGCTTGGTACGCACCTACGCCGACGTCACCGACTACTTTGTGGCGGAAACCGCCCGCCTGCGCCTCAACCAATTGCTGGACGCCACACAGAGCATTGCCCGCGTGGGCGGCTGGGAACGCGACTTTGTAACAGGCTCCGTGTTCTGGACCGAAGGCGTCTACCGGATACTGGAACTGTCGCGACAGGAATTTACACCCGGCGACCTGACCTCGACACTGCGTTTCTTTACCCTTGAAGCGCAGGAAAAAATCAAACCGGTGCCGCCTGAGAACCCAGACACCACCGAAACCAGCCACGACATGGAACTGGAAATGGTGACAGCAAAGGGCCGCCTGATCTGGGTTCGTTTGATGGGTACCACCACCTGGGACCAGGGTCGCCCCCTGAAGCGGACTTCGGTGCTTCAGGACATTACGGAGCAAAAGCTGGCTGAGGCGACGATTCGCGAGAGCGAGGAGCGCTGGAAACTGGCGCTGGAGAGCACGGGCGACGGTGTGTGGGACTGGTACATCCAGAGCGGCCGGGAGTTCTTGTCGCCGCGCCTGCTGCAAATGCTTGGCTATGACAGCAATGATCTTGACAGCCTGGCGGTTGAGCTTGATGGCCGCACCCATCCGGATGACGTGGAGCCCATGCGAAAGGCCCGCGATGACCACTTTGAGGGCAGAACGCCGACCTACCATGGCGAGCGGCGCATTCTGTGCAAAGACGGCAGCTGGAAGTGGGTGCTGAGCCGCGGCATGGTCATTGCCCGCGACGAGGCGGGCAAGCCGCTGCGCATGATCGGCACGTACACCGACATTTCCCTTCGCAAGGCGTCCGAGGCGCTGATCCGCCAGCAGGCCTATTTCGACACACTGACCGGCCTGCCCAACCGCCGTATGCTGCGTGACCGGCTGGAGCAGGAAATCAAGAAGTGCAACCGCGATGGCCTGCAACTGGCGCTGTTGTTCATTGATCTGGACCACTTCAAGGAAGTCAACGACACCCTGGGCCACGACCAGGGCGACCTGCTGCTGGTGGAGGCCGGGCGCCGCATTCAAGCTAGCGTGCGCCAGTCGGACACGGTGGCCCGCATGGGCGGGGACGAGTTCACCGTGATCTTGGCCGAACTGCCCAACAGCGACCACCTGGAAGGCATTCTGCAAAAAATCCTGCGCACACTGGGTCAGGTGTTCCAACTCGGCAATGAGCAGGTGTTTGTGTCGGCCAGCATCGGGATCACGATTTACCCGGTGGATGTAGGCCACATCGACGACCTGCTCAAGGCCGCAGACCAGGCACTTTACGTGGCGAAGGGCGCTGGGCGAAACCGCTTTAGCTTCTTCACCCCGGCGCTGCAAGAGGCGGCACAAACCCGCGTGCGTCTGGCGGGCGATCTGCGCACGGCCCTGGCGGATAACCAGTTCCGCGTGGTTTACCAGCCCATCGTCGAGCTGGCCACCGGTTCGATTTACAAGGCCGAAGCACTGATCCGTTGGGACCACCCCAGCCGCGGCCTGGTCAGCCCGGCGGACTTCATTCCGATTGCCGAATCCAGCGGGCTCATCGTCGATATCGGAGACTGGGTGTTCCAGCAGGCGGCCCGGCAGGTGCAGCATTGGCGGCACATTCTCTCGCCGCAGTTTCAGATCAGCGTCAACAAGTCCCCGGTGCAGTTTCACCACGATGGTGCTGGTCGCACCCCGTGGGCTCTGCTGTTGGCAGAGCGGGGCCTGTCGGGCGACTGCATCGTGGTGGAGATCACCGAGGGTCTGCTGCTCAACACCAGTGCAAACGTGGCCAACACCCTGCTGGCGCTGCGCGATGCGGGCATTCGTGTGTCGCTGGACGACTTTGGCACCGGCTACTCGTCGCTGTCCTACTTGCAGAAATTCGACATCGACCTGATCAAGATCGACCAGACCTTTGTGCGCAACCTGAGCGCAGGCTCCACCGATCTGGCGCTGTGCAAGGCCATCATCGTGATGGCGCATGCGCTGGGCATGCAAGTGATTGCCGAAGGCGTGGAAACCGCACAGCAACGCGACCTACTGGCCAGCGTTGGGTGTGATTTTGTGCAGGGCTATCTGTACGCCCGGCCGATGCCGGCTGCGGACTTTGAGGTCTTCATGGCGAACTACACCCCCAGTGCCGCGTCAGGGCGCTGAGCGCAGCGCCTCGTCCAGCACCTCGACCCAGTGGCGCACCGGTGTGGCGGTGCCGCTTTGCAGGTGTGTGATGCAGCCGATGTTGGCCGAGACAATTACCTCCTGTTGCAACGCACCCAAGTGGCCCAACTTTCGGTCACGCAACGCATAGGCCATTTTTGGCTGCAGCACGCTAAAGGTGCCAGCCGAGCCACAGCACAGGTGGCTCTCGTTCAACGCGGTGCGGATGTCAAAGCCCAATGCGCCCAGATGCTCCTCCACGCCGCCCTTGAGCTTTTGGCCGTGCTGCAGGCTGCAGGGTGGGTGGAAGGCCAGCTTCGGCGCCCGGCTGCGGATGCGCTGCGTCAGCGCCGCGTCCCCCGCCTGCAGGGCCTGGACGATAACGGGCAGCAACTCGCTCAGGTCTTTGGTCAATTCACTGATGCGTGCGGCCTTGGCTGCGTAGGCCGGGTCGTCTTGAAGGATGTGACCGTATTCCTTGACCGTGACGCCACAGCCCGAGGCGTTCATCACAATGGCTTCGACGCTGCCATCCGCCACCTGGGGCCACCAGGCGTCGATGTTGGCGCACATCTCGGCTTTTCCACCGTCCTGGTCATTCAGATGGAACTTGACCGCCCCACAGCAGCCGGCCTTGGGCGCCACTACGGTCTGGATGCCCACCGCGTCCAGCACGCGGGCGGTGGAACTGTTAATGTTGGGGCCCATCGCGGGCTGGGCGCAGCCGGCCAGCATCAGCACCTTGCGCGCATGCCGGCGCGTGGGCCAGGTGCCAGCGTCCTGCTTGGGGGGCACCTTGGCCTTCAAGGCGGCGGGCATCAGCGGGCGCACCAGTTGGCCCAGCGCCATGGCCGGGCCAAACAGCGGCGAAGGAATGCCTTCTTTCAACGCCCAGCGCACGACGCGCTCGGTCGCGGGGCGCGGCACCTTGGCGTCCACCAGCTTGCGGCCAATGTCCAGCAGGTGGCCGTAGTCCACACCGCTGGGGCAGGTGCTCTCGCAATTGCGGCAGGTGGTGCAGCGGTCCAGGTGCAGTTGGGTCTTGCGCGTGGGCTCCTGACCTTCGAGCACCTGCTTCATCAGGTAAATGCGTCCGCGCGGGCCGTCCAGCTCGTCACCCAGCAACTGGTAGGTGGGGCAGGTGGCGGTGCAGAAGCCGCAATGCACACACTTGCGCAGAATCGCTTCTGCGGCCATGCCATCTGGCGTGTTCTGGTATTCAGGGGCAAGCGTGGTTTGCATGGGTCAAAAAGCCGGGTAGAAGGGATTACCAGGCGTCAAACAGACGGC
>ERZ724527.175-NODE-175-length-32623-cov-5.494043_pt1 | contig 32623 bp, 28 predicted proteins | sample MGYA00376060_ERZ724527 | MGnify/ENA primary metagenome ERZ724527 (study PRJEB28724, sample SAMN07190886) | activated sludge metagenome | isolation source: activated sludge of sewage treatment plant in Hong Hong | place: USA: Christiansburg, Virginia | collected...
ATTACCGATGCAATTTTGCGGCGTTTCGATGGCGGAGATTCCGATCAGGCTCAGCTAAATGTCGAGCCACAGGGGCAGTTGCCCTTCGCAGAGACAAAAGTTCCAAAAAGCCGTTCAAAAACATAGGCCTAAGTCATTTTTTGCCGGAAATTACATGAATCCCGGCCGACCCTCTACTGCCTCTGACAGGGCTTGCAGGCCAGCCTCCAAGTGGGCGTAGAGTCGGGTGAGGAATTTTTCTGGGTCCGCATTCAGACTCAACGCACTGATCAAACGCAACCGATCTTTCTTCCATTGCGCCGGTGGGATGAGCAAGTCTTCACGGTTTCGGTAATCCCAGCTGTGATCGACCCAAAGCCGGGAACTGCGAAAACCATGGCGGACTGCCAACATGGTTGCCGCTTTCAATGCAGCGAAAGCCTTGCCCCGATCCTTGTCGTTGAGCATTTCGTGCCAGACTGGATCGACAATGCTCACGTCAAATTCCGCCGGTAGCTCCTTGATACCTTTGGCTTCGAGCTCCCTGAGAGCAGTTACCTGTTTGAGCGGCCGTTGCGCAGCATCTCCTTTGATCTCCAGATCAGAGAAGACATTCAGCAGGGATGTCACCTTGGTGGTGTCGTCTGTTAAAGACTGGCGAACCAGCGCTGCGTGGCCAATTGCTGCAGCGGACTCGTCGTTGGGAATGAGCTTCTTGAGGGCTTCGATCTTCTCGTCGGAAGTGGTGCCTTCTGCGTGAATGATCAATCGCATTTCGTCCCGCTGCTGCCTGTATTCGACTGCAGTTCGCGCCTGCTTGGTGAGGACTCTCCCAGAGGCATGCCGTACCAAATCATTGACCCGGCGCCCGGTCAAATACATCAGGTTGTCGGTGAGATCCAACAAGGTGGCTCGCATGAAGCAGGTGACTTCCAACATCTGGGTGTCATCGCTTAGGCGTCTGGTGTCAAAAGGCGGGCGGTTTGCTACTGCTTGCGCATAGGCGCGCATACGTGCGGTGGAGATGTGACTTAACGGCCATTTGTCGACCCCTAGCGTCTTGAGGTAGGTGATCTTCTCTGAGACTTCCGACAGCGTGGTGGGGCTATGTTTACCTGGTGGAGTCTTGAGCCATTCCAGCATGGTGCCGCCCGCGCGCCCGCGGCGTGGTGAGAACACTGCTGAAACCATGTTTTTGCGCACCGGAGCAGGAATATCCTTCTTGATTCCTGCCATGGCCAAGGCCTCTGTGGAGGCAAAAGACTCGCGGGCGAGATCGCGCAGCACCCGATCTGAAGGGAGTAGATACCGGCGATCAAATAGCCATCGCTCAGCAGCCTGAACCAGGTCATCAACAGAAGCAGCCGTCTTGGTCAGTTCGGCCAACGTTATTGCCAATTCAGCCAAAACAGCGCCGTCAATATCGCTGATTCCTGCCGTTTCGCGGGCCCATCTTTGATGGTCGTAGAGGGTGGCGACTCGCTTATAGATAGTCTTCAATGAAGCCTATCGCGGTTTCACTCAACCCAAGTGAGTGACACAAAGACTTGAGTAGAGTGCGCGGAAGATAGGTGGCACGGTCAAATACTCGACCGGTTGCTCGAAGCACCACAAGCTGAACGGCTGCCCCAAGCCTGCGGTCAGTCCGGAAGCGTTCACGGATTGCCGCGGTGTCTCCAGAACTCAGCTTGAAAGACTGTTCGACATCAAAGTCCGACAGGGACTTTGGAAGCTCCTTGGAGCCGACGAATCGCAAATGAAATCCGGCCAAAGCATCTCCCTGTGGGGTTGCAATTGCCAAACACTATAGCTTGCGAGCGGATGACTAAGTCACGGCCCTATGAGACAAGGGTTTACCCTATATAAAAAGCGCGACAATTTGCACGCAAACCTAGATCACCCCAGTATCCTTGCGTGATAGTTTGCACAAGGCGTTCCAGTAGCTGTTCATGAATTCTGGGTACGGGGCGTAGAAGGTATTGCTGGCAATACTGAAATACGCGGTTTGTTCCAAACTGGGTTGTAGGCGCTCCAACAAGGCGACCTTGTCTATTGGCTGAGCGTTGACAGCGGCATCGGGAACCAAGGTCACCGGCACACGGCCAATGAGCAGCTTTTTCACGGTACTGGGGCCGTTTACGCCGAGCTCCACATTCCAACCATGGGCACGTGCGATGGTTTCAAACGTAGTACCGCGTGGGGCCCCGACTGTGAAGCCCGGAGGGCCGATCAATGTCTTACCATCCCAATGGACAGTGTCTTCCCCTTTGCGCACCCACAAACTTGTGGTGTTAACGTAATACGTTTGCCGGGTGTCCAATTCACCTTTGTACTCTGGATACGCAAATTTCACCGGGTGCTCGGTGGTCAGGTTGGTAACCGCAACGATGTCTGTTTCGTCACGTTCCAACTCGACGTAGGCACGTTTCACAGGGCGGCGGGAAAGTAGTACGCGAGTAGTGCAGCCCGTCTGATTGACAGCCTTGAGGTTCCAGTCCACGAAGAAGCCAGGCGGATCCGAAAAACCATCTCCTGATCCATTGAAAAATGGCGGCACAGCATGATCGAAGAATGTGATTCGTACGCTATCAGGGCACCGCTCAATTGCGTGTGCCTCCAAGACAACGATCAAAAGGAGTGCTGCGACGGAGAAACGCAGTTTCACGACAACCCCCCAAGTCTTCGAAACATCAAAGTAGTTTGAACTTTGTATGGCTCACCGAACGATAAGCTCGCAACGTGGCGGAAGATCAGTTTGTCCAACAATTTGTCAATTCAAAAGCAGGCCGATGGCATATCGATTTCCACGACCACCTGCACAATATACGGTGAACGTTGCAAACACCATGTGGTTGCCAACTCTCGCATTAGAAGGTTTCCCAATCACCGTGTGAGTCGAACGCCGCAATTTGACGGGTCTTTGGCGTTACTAGCTGAGATGGCGTGCTCGCAGGTCGCTTGTGGTCGAGGGACTTTGCAAGGGCAGTATTGGACTGCCTCTTGGTCAGGCCTAAGCCAATCCCCTTGCCGCCGGGATTCTTCATTGCGTCAGACTGGGTCGTGGCCTTGTCAAAGAACTGATCTGATGCGCTGAGTCTAAAGGCGGCGACTACCTGTACCAACTCTTGTGCCTGGCCTTTCAGGCTGCTTGCAGCAGCCGCCATTTCTTCAACCAAAGCGGCATTCTGCTGAGTGACCTGGTCCATTTGCTGCACAGCTTCACCGACTTGTGAGACTCCCGCACTCTGCTCGCTGCTGGCAGCACTGATTTCGCCCATGATGTCGGTCACGCGGCGAATGCTTGATACGACCTCGGTCATGGTGGATCCAGCCTTGTCGACCAGGGCAGTCCCTTTCTCGACTCGTTCAACGCTGGCATTGATCAGTATCTTGATTTCCTTGGCAGCTTGAGCGCTTCGCCCTGCAAGGGACCGGACTTCAGAAGCGACCACGGCGAATCCGCGTCCCTGCTCTCCTGCACGCGCGGCCTCCACCGCCGCGTTGAGCGCCAGGATATTGGTTTGGAATGCAATGCCATCAATCACGCTGATGATGTCGGAAATTTTCTTCGATGAATCGTTGATCTCTTTCATGGTCGCCACGACCTCGGAAACGACTTCCCCGCCTTGGACTGCAACGGAAGTGGCACTCACCGCTAGTTGATTGGCCTGCTTGGCGTTATCGGCATTTTGCTTGACCGTGGAGTCCAACTCTTCCATGCTGGCCGCAGTCTCCTCCAAATTGCTAGCTTGGGTTTCCGTTCGAGCCGATAGATCGTTGTTGCCATGAGCGATCTCTGCACTCGCAGTGGATACACCTTCGGCGCCCTGACGGACACTTGATACCAGATTGACCAGATTCGCCTGCATGTTTTGCATTGATCGCATGAGCTGTGCGACCTCGTCTTTGCCATTGACACGAATTGGATGTGTCAAGTCTCCTTGGGCTGCAGCCAGCGCAGCGTCGTTGGCATCCCGCAGCGACGAAGCAATTGACCGAATGAGGTGCACACTAAAGAGGATTGAAAATATTCCCGTAAAGACGATAAAGGCGGTGACGATCAGGGTTGATCTTGTGATGCGCGCAGCACCCTCGTCGTTTTCGATCTTTGCGACATCAATCTGAATTTTGATCAGGCCAAGGATGTCCTCATTTACCGACGCGAAGGCTGCAGGAAGTGCCGACTTTGAGATGCTGCGGGCTTCCTCCATGTTGTTCGCCTTGATTGCGCTGCGGATGGGTAACATTGCTCCCTGGCGGTACTTTTCTCGGTCGGCTTCAAATTTTTGGGACAGAGTGAGCTCCTCTGGTGTCAGGGACGTTGCCACGTAGTTTGCCCAGACCTTGTTTGTGTGCTCCGTATTGCTATTCAGCGTTGCTTCGTTTTGCGCTACCAGTTCCGGGGTAGGCTCTGCGATCATCTGAAACACCAGCATCTGGTTGGTAAGAATTTTGGCCTGTACCTCCGCCAATTGGCTTAGTGCCACGGTTCTGTCTTCGTACACGCTCTTGAGCGCTGCTGATGAATTGTGGATGCCCTTCAATGCCATGAGACCCAGTACAGTCAGAAGCAAAGTCAAGGTCGTCGCCAAAGCAGCAATACGCGATGAGATTTTGAAATTGTTCACTTGATTCTCCTGGGCCTAACTCTGGTTTTGACAAACGAATTTGCCTTGACGGCCTATCCAAGGCTATAGAACCCAAAAAACCCCGAACCATAAATGGCTCGGGGACAAGCGAGATGGGGGTTTCTCTCGCTTAGCACTACGACCCTCTGTCGCAATTTATCTCTGTCTGATGTATTGAGGACTGTCAGAACTTCATGCCGGCAACCAGCTGAAGGTTGCTTCTGTCAGCCAGGATGTTGTAGTCTCCACCCGTCAAGCGGGTGTAGAGCACATCCACGAAGTAGTCCTTGCCCCATTCGGCCCGAACGCTCGGGCGCAGCGTCAGGCGTCCCTGTGAATAGACGCCGTCATACGAATAGCCACTGATGTCTTTCGCAATGTAGAGGGACGGCACCAGCGTTGCTCCCAGCAACGCGTTCGGGTAGCGGGCGGAGATATTCATGCGCAGTCCGACGGCGTCTGTGCTGACAAAGCCATCGTATGTACACGTCTTGCCTGCAACACCGGCTGGAATGCCATTGGCTTGAATGGCTTCAGAGCAGGCTGACATCGTCCCGTTCAACTGGACATTGGGCGCTGTGCCATACGAAAAAGCACGCCCATAGCGCATCACGGCTGGGTTAGGTAAGTCGTCAACATGGCTTACGCCCAATTCGGCAACGACAATCACGCGTTCGGCGCCCAGTGCGGCGGGAAACACCTGGTTGCCGCCCAAGCTGGCCGAGGTCGCCCTAAGCCTATCGAAAGCATCGTACGAACTTCCAAGCGGAAGCTTGTTCAATCCCTTGGCCACATTGAGCGCTGCATTCACCACCAGCGGTTGCAGGGCTGCTGTCAGCAGGTCATTGCCATTCCAGTTCAAATGGGCGTTGGAGCGAACCGCAAATTCACCATACACGCGACTCAGGGGCGACAGTTTCGTGTCGAAACTCAATCCGAATAGCGCCACATCATTGGCGTAGGAGACCGCGTACTTCAATCCGTTGGGGTCTGTCAGCGAATTGAATGCGTAGTTGAACACTGCGCCCGCTCCGCGCGATGCGGCAGGCAGTCCGCCGAGGTTTATCGGTGTTGTGTTGGGCAACACCACGGATGGTGTGTAGATCCGGAATCCCGGCGTCGTACTGCTCGTGTTCATGGCATAACCACGGAATTCCGTGTTGATGCTTGCTGCCAGATATTTCAGTGTCACGCCCCATTGTCCGGAGTCATTGGGGTTCGCATCCGCAGCGCGACGCATGTAGTAGCCACTTTTGAGCAAGGCCGGCTCGCTCAGCGATGCCACAGTGGTCAACGGACTGCCCAGCGCAGCAGGAAACGGGCTGGCATTGCCAAATGCCGCTGCGAGGTTGCAACCCTGCGGTAACAGGGAGGCTACGTCGAAGAAGGTACCGCAACCCGGAAACGCCGGTGTGCGATTCTCCAACTTAACGAATCCGTCTGCGCCCCAGTTCTTCCCTGCGGCCAGGCTGGCTGACAGCATGGCGGTCGGCAACCGGCCTTCGTCCGGAAGGGCGCCGGGGCGAAGCGCACCGGCAAGGTCTTGGGAGTTGATTGCCGCGTTGATGCCGCCGCCGATCAACAGGTTCTTGCCCCAGTCCAGGGTTTGGCGACCCAAGCGCGCCTTGACTTCAGTACCGTCAGCGGGCTTGAAGGTTCCGTAGATGTAGATGTCACGCAGCACCACGTTGCTGAACTTGGCCTCCGGTGCGAACCCTGAATCACTCAATGCGGCACCAGCTTGGTAGCCGTTGGCGTAATTTCCATACGGCCGGCTTCCGTTCGTCAATTCCGTATCGGTCCAAGCGCTGGCCCGCATGAAGAAACCTGCGCTCTTGCCATGGATGTCCATATCCACCGTTGCCTTCAGCACAGTAGAGACTGGCTTGTTCTTGGCAAAGTTGGTGTCGGCCGAGCCCGTAGTGCCCACCAGATTGCCGGCTGGCAAACCGACCGCCTGCGATGTGACATAGGTGTAGGAGTCCGGGCTGGGATCATCGGCGCGGATCATCGTGCCAAAGGTGGCCGTTCCGGTGATTTTGGCGTCCAACTCGCCAAGTTTGAAGTCCACTGCGGCAGCGGGAAAGGCACTGCTAACAAGTGCCGCGGTCAAAGCGAGTTTGAAGGGTTTCATAGGGCTTCCAGGAAGTTTTTGGGTGTAAGTCAGGAGCGTTTCAAATCAACTAATCCACATGAATTAGTTTATGTGTATTAAACTTGAGGCCAAAGCAGTAGTCAAGGAAAGAATGAAGTAATGAACTCCGTACTTTCCCTAGTCAAAGGCCTTGTCTATCAGTTGCCGTAAACCGGTTTTCCCGCGCCAATCCAAGCGTCAAATCCACCCGCCAAAACCTGGACATCCGTGTAGCCCATTCCTTGCAGAGACACAGCCGCCAAGCTCGCCCGTGCATCCGTGCGGCAGTACAGAAGAATTTTGGAATCTGCCTTCTTGCCAGCCGGTACGGACGCGATCCGTCCCTCCAAAACGCCGCGAGACATGTGCACGGCTCCAGGCAAGTGACTTGCCGCATACTCACTTTCCTCGCGCACATCGATCAATATTTCCGCTTGGGCAACGGCCCCATCGGCCTGATCCAAAAGAACTAAACGGATATTGGTCCTGGCTTCAGCGACCAGGTCTTGATAGGTTTTCATCGGAACTCCTGTTTTAAAGCGGTATGGCATTGGCCCGGAAAGTCAAAGCATTCAATCGGTGGCCGGCATGCTGAAAATCTTCACGCAGACGCTCTACCAAACTTTCTACCGCAGGGATGTCGTCTATCGCGCCTACGCCTTGTCCAGCCGACCACACATCTTTCCAAGCCTTGGGCTTGTCGACCCGGGTGGCAATGTTCATGCTGCCCGCTTCGCGCGACGGAAGTGCATCGGGATCAAACCCCGCTTGGGCGATGCTCGGGCGCAAGTAGTTGCCATGCACTCCGGTGAAGTACGACGAATACAAAATGTCGGCGGCGGTACTTTGTAGGACCATTGCCTTGTAGTCGTCATTGGCCTGGGCCTCTTTTGTCGCAATGAAGCGCGTGCCCATGTAAGCAAAGTCGGCTCCCATAGCGATAGCCGCGGCCACATGCGCGCCCGTGGACATGGCGCCAGACAGGGCAATCCAGCCATCGAAAATATTGCGGATCTCGCCCACCAAGGCAAACGGGCTCAGGGTGCCGGCATGCCCCCCGGCACCCGCCGCCACGGCGATGATGCCGTCCACGCCTTCGGCAATGGCCTTGCGGGCATGGCGAATATTGATTACGTCATGAAACACCACGCCGCCGTAGGCGTGCACCCGCTCCACCACCTGACGGGAAGGCCCCAACGAGGTGATGATCAGCGGCACCTGATGGTGGATACACACCTCCAGGTCGTGCTCCAGTCGCGCGTTGGTCTTGTGCGAGATCAGGTTGATGCCAAAAGGTGCGGCAGGTCGCTCAGGATGTTCGCGGTCGTGCGCTACCAGTGATTCGCGGATGTGGGTCAACGCCCCATCCAGCGCCTCGGCCGGGCGCACGCTCAGTGAAGGCATAGTGCCGACAATGCCCGCCTTGCATTGGGCAATGACCAGCTCCGGCCCCGACACGATGAACATCGGCGAGCCAATGAGAGGCAACGCCAGTGGGGCCTTGCCAGGAAACAGTGAAGAGGTCATCACAACCCCAACCTCGCCTTGGCAATGATGTTGCGCTGCACTTCGCTGGAGCCGCCGTAGATGGTGACCTTGCGCAAATTGGCGTACAGCGGGGCCAGCCGGGCCACGTAGGGGTCTATCGGCACCCCAGCCGGCGTTCCCACCTGCCGAAAGGGGGCAGCCAGCGGGCCGGTGGCCAGCATCGTCAGCTCGGCCAGCGACTGCATCACCTTGGTGGCCTCGATCTTGAGCATGGACACGTCCACTGTCTCGTTGCGGCCATTGCGCAGGGAATCGAGCAGGCGCAGATTGGTAATTTCTACCGCCATCAAGTCCACCTCGGTACGGCTGATGCGGTCGCGAAAACGCACGTCGTCCAGCAGTCGCCCGCCCCGGCCATTGGTCTGCTCTGCGGCATAGACCTTGAGCCGGGCCAGCTTGGTCTTGGAAACACCCACCCGCCCCGAGCCCAGACGCTCGTGGCCCAGCAGATACTTCGCTACCGTCCAGCCCTTGTTCTCTTCGAACACCAGGTTCTCGGCCGGCACCACCACGTCGTCAAAAAAAACTTCGTTGACCTCGTGGCCTTCGTCGAGCGTGATCAGCGGGCGCACGGTAATGCCCGGCGTCTTCATGTCTATGAGCAAAAAGCTGATGCCTTCCTGCTTCTTGGCCTCCGGATTGGTGCGCACAAGGCAGAAGATCCAGTCGCCATAGTGGCCAAGCGTTGTCCAGGTCTTCTGGCCGTTGACGATGTAGTTGTCGCCCCGGCGCTCGGCACGGGTCTTGAGCGACGCCAGGTCGGAGCCTGCGCCGGGCTCGGAATAGCCCTGCGCCCAAAAGTCTTCGCCATGGTACATGCGCGGCAGAAAGCGTTGCTTTTGCTCCTGTGTGCCAAACTTTTGCAATACCGGGCCACACATGCCGATGCTAAAGCTGATGATTTGCGGCGCGCTGGCGTAACCGCACTCTTCGTCAAAAATGTACTTGCGGGTAATGTCCCAGCCGGTGCCGCCCCACTCCACCGGCCACATGGGCGCCACCCAGCCCTTTTTGGCCAGTATCTTGTGCCAGCGCAGGTAGTCGCCCTTGCTCAAGGCTTCGTTGTCCTGCACCTTTTGCTGCAGATCGGTGGGCAGGTTGGTCTGCAGCCAGGTGCGTACCTCATCCCGAAAGGCCATTTCATCAGCGGAGTAGTTCAAATCCATGATGCAGTCTCCTCAGGCGTCCAGCGCCGCAAAGCGATCCAGGTGGTAATCGGCATCGCCCCATTGCTGAGCCAGCATGGTCAGTCGGCGGAAGGTGTGGGAGACCTTGAGTTCATCGGTCATGCCAATGCCCCCGTGCATTTGCACCGCCTCTTGCGATACCAGTCGGGCCGAATCGGCTACCTTGATCTTGGCCGCTGACACCACACGGCTGCGCTCGCGCGCATCGCTGGATCCGTCCACCTTGGAGCAGGCCAAGTAGCACAGGGAGCGGGCCTGTTCGGTGGCAATTACCATGTCGACCATTCGGTGTTGCAAGACCTGAAAGGTGCCAATGGCAACGCCAAACTGTTTGCGCGTCTTGAGGTACTCTAGGGTGGTGTCGCAGGCGTATTGCATCGCCCCCACGCCTTCGGCACACAAGAGGGCGGTGCCAAAGTCCATCGCTTCTTCGATGGCGTAGAGGGCCGCGCCTTCGGCACCCAACTGGGCATACGCGCCCAGTTGCACATCGTCGAAGGTCACGTCCGCAGCGCGCTGGTTGTCCATATTGCGGTAGGCGCTCATGCGAACCCCGGGGGCATCGGCAGCCACCACGAACAGCGACAAGCCTGCAATGTCGGTCACGGCGGACACGATGAAGTGCTGCGCATTGGGCGCACCATAAACCACGCGCTTGCTTCCCTGTAGGGTCCAGCCGGTGCCGGTGCCGCTGCGCGTGGCGCGGGTGGCTACGGAATCGAGCTGGTAACGGCTGCCGTCTTCGCCAAAGGCAAAGGCCAGGCGGCGGCTGCCGTCGATCAGGGGGCTGAGGTAAGCGGTTTTCTGGGCGGCACTGCCCAGACGGTCCACCAGGCGGCCTGCCACTACGTTGGGCAGCAAGGGTTCAATCAACAGGGCCGCACCTGCGCTTTGCATGGCACTCATCAGGTCCACCGCACCGCCGCCAAAACCACCGGCATCTTCCAAAAACGGAATGCTCAACAGACCCATCTCGACAAGCTGGCCCCATACGGTGTCGCTCAGGCCGCTATCCGATTGGATGATCTTTTTGCGGCTTTCAAAGTCGTAGCGGTCATTGAGGTAACGGGCCACCGAGTCGGCGAGTTGGCGCTGTTCGTCGTTAAGTTCAAAGTTCATGGTCAGAGTCCTAAAGTCGATTTGGCGAGAATGTTGCGTTGCACTTCACTGGAGCCCGCATAGATGCTCGCGGCACGGTAGAAGTTGTAGCGGGATACCAGGCTGGCGCGCGGCAAGTCAAAAGTGGCTTCGTCTTGCGCACGCGCGGCGCGAAACGGTGCGGCCTCGGGGCCGTAGACCTGCAACAAAAGTTCGGTGAGCTGCTGCTGAATATCACTGCCCTTGATCTTCACCATGGACACATCGGCACCCAGGGGGCGACCCTGGCGCACCGCGTCCATAAACCGCAGGTTGGTAATTTCCAGCGCCATCAGTTCCACCTCGGCACGGGTCATGCGATCACGAAAGCGTGGCGAATCCAGCAGGCGCTGTCCGCGGCCGTTGGTCTGGTTGGCGGCGCGCGCCTTGAGCATGGCCAGAAAGCGCTTGGAGAGCCCAATGCGACCGGTGTTTAGCCGTTCATGCCCCAGCAGGTGCTTTGCCACCGACCAACCCTGGTTTTCTTCATGCACCAGGTTCTCGGCAGGGACTTCCACGTTGTCGAAGAACACCTCATTGGCATCGGCGTTGCCGTCCATCAAATCAATCGGGCGGATGGTGATGCCGGGTGTGCGCAAGTCAATCAACAGGAAGCTGATGCCCTCCTGCTTCTTGGCCTCGGGGTTGGTGCGCACCAGACAGAAGATCCAGTCGCCGTGCTGCGCAAGGGATGTCCATATCTTCTGACCATTCACGATGTACTTGTCGCCACGGCGATCGGCCATGGTTTTGAGTCCTGCCAGGTCTGACCCGGCGCCTGGCTCCGAATAGCCCTGCACCCAAAAGTCGATGCCATCACGGATGCGCGGCAAATAGCGCGCCTTCTGAGCCTCGGTGCCGTACTTCAGCAGCACCTGTCCGCACATCAAGACGCCAAAGGCCATGATTTGCGGGGCACCGGCGATGTAACACTCTTCATCAAAGATAAAGCGCTGGGTCACATTCCAACCCGTGCCGCCCCATTCAATAGGCCATGGCGGAACCGACCAGCCCTTGCGCGCCAGTGTCTTGTGCCAGTCCAGCTGCTCTTCGCGGGTCAGCTCAATGCCATGCGAGACTTTGAGCTTGATGTCTGCGGGTACGTTGGCTTGGAGCCAGGTGCGCACTTCCTCGCGAAACGCGACTTCTTCGGGGGAGAAATTCAGATCCATAGCTTCCTTTAGCGCCCTGTGAAGCGGGCTGCGCGTTTTTCAATAAAGTGGGTGACGCCTTCGCGGAAGTCGTCGCTCTCCAGGCAGCCTTGCAGCTCGTCTTCGGCCCGATGCACGGACTCTGCCAACGTCGAGTGGGTACCTTCGTAGAGTTGGCGTTTGATGATGCGCAGCGACCGGGGCGACACGTTCTCGGCCAGATGCGCCGCAGCCTTGGCAACTTCCTGGCGGAAAGTCTCGTCGGGGAACACGGCGTTGACCAGACCGATGCGGTCGGCCTCCTGGGCATCGAAGAGCCGCGCAGATGCCAGCAATTCAAAGGCACGGCCCAGACCGATCAGACGCGGCAACAGCCATGCGATGCCGTGCTCTGCCACCAGCCCGCGCTTGGCGAAGGCCGCAGAGAACTTGGCCTTGTCGGACGCGTAACGGATGTCGCAAAACAGCGAAATCACCAGACTCACCCCCACCGCTGAGCCGTTAAAGGCGCAGATGATGGGTTTGGGAATGGCCATCAGGTAGCTGTGGCGCTGGGCAAAGTTGTCATCGGTGCGCTCGCGCGGCGCATGGGGTGCTACCGGATTGGTAATCGCGTTTTTCAGCGTCTCCATATCGGCACCGGCACTGAAGTGCTTGCCGTTGCCGGTGAGCACAATCACGCGCACGCTGTCATCGGCAGCGCACTGGCGCATCAATTCCTCCAGCCGCTCACCCATGGCGGGCAGCCAGGCGTTGTTGCGCTCTGGCCGGTTGAAGGCGATGGTGGTCACATAGCCGTTCTGGCTGAGCTGGACGTGGTCTTGCGACAGGGAAGTTACAGGCATGTCACCCATCTCAATGCCCCGTAAACCTGGCCGGGCGCTTCTCCATGAAATGCGCCACGCCTTCGCGGAAGTCTTCGCTGACCAACACGCCCGGAATTTCGTCGTCCACCGCATGCACCGCTTGTGCCAGCGAGGATGAGCATGCGGCATAGGTCATGCGCTTGATGATGCCGGCCGACCGTGGCGACACGTTGTTGGCCAAGTCATAGGCGCGCTTGGCCACTTCTTCGCGGAATGTGTCGTCCGGAAACGTGGCGTTCACCAAACCAATGCGTTCGGCTTCGTCGGCCTTGATGGTCTGGCCGCCGATCATCAGCTCCAGCGCGCGCGGCAGGCCAATCATGCGCGGCAGCATCCAGGTAATGCCGTGCTCGGCCACCAGTCCACGGCGTGAGAACATCACCGACAGCTTGGCACTGGCTGCGGCATAGCGGAAGTCGCAATACAGCGGCAAAACCAGGCCGATGCCAATCGCGGCCCCATTGATGGCGCAGATGATGGGCTTGGGGATGGCCATCAGGTAGCTGTAACGCTGGTTGAGGTCGTCGTCGCTGTGCTCGCGGGAGGCCATGGGGTTTTTGCCCTGCTCGCGCGCCAGCTTCAGTTGTTCCATGTCCGCGCCGCCGCAAAAGGCCTTGCCTGCACCCGTAATGACGATGACCCGCACCGACGCATCGTGCCCCAGCTCGCGCATGATGCGCTCCAGGTCGGTCCCCATCTGGGGGTGCCACACGTTGTGCTTGTCAGGGCGATTCAATGTGACGGTGGCTACATAGCCGTCCTGGCTGACCAGGAGATGTTCGTTATGGGTTTCCATGGTGTATTCCTTGAAATGACTGCGGGCCTTACTCGGGCGTGAGCTTGTTGTCGAGCACGATCTTTCGCCAGGCCTGGTGGTCTGCACGCATGCGCTGGGCAAACTGCTCGGGCGTGAGCGGCGGCGGGTTGGCGACGTTCATCGTCGTCAGGCGTTTGTTGCCTTCTTCGCTGCGCATGAGCTTGTTGACCTCGGCATTCAGCGAACGAACGATGGGCTCCGGGGTTCCGGTCGGCGCAAAAAAGCCCAGCCAGCCGTCCGGCGTGGGGGCGTAACCGGCGTCTATGAACGTCGGCACGTCCGGCGACAAGGGCATGCGGTGGGTGGAACCAATGGCAATAGGCCGCACCTTGCCCGTCTGGATCATGCTCAGTGAAGAAGATGTATCAATCCAGCCTATCTGCAATACCCCACCGACCAGGTCGCGCAGCACTTCAGCCGAGGATTTGTAGGGAATGTGCGTCATGCTCAAACCCTGTTTGGCCAACTGGGACAGCATGATCAGGTGCGCGGTGGACCCGTTGCCGGTGGTTCCGTAAGAATATTTGCCAGGATTGGCCCGCGCCAGCTCGAACAGATCTTTCACGCTTTTGATGGGCATCTCCGGGCTAACGGCCAGGAACAAGCCACCGACGCCCACTTGCGTGATGGGTGCAAGGTCTTTGAAAACGTCATAAGGCTGCTGCGGGTTGAGCGCCGCTGGAACGATGCTGAATGTCGAAGCGGTGAATAGCAGCGAGTAGCCATCCGGGGCCGCTTTTGCAACTGCCATGGCACCAATGGTTCCGCTGGCACCGGGCTTGTTGTCAAAAATAAAGGGCTGCCCATAGACCTTGGCCAGGCTCTCCGCCACATAGCGGGCAAACAGGTCGGTTTGGCCGCCTGCGCCCGAGGGCACGACCAACTTGACCGGCTTGCTGGGCCAGCCGTTGACGGTTTGCGAGTGCGCTGCGGCACCCAAGCATGCTATTGAAACGACAGCTGTTCGCGCAATACCCATAAGGGCTAAGAGGTGTTTTTTCATATAAATGGAGAGGTAGAAGGGCAATCGGAAGGGTCAATTGATGTCTAGCGGTGCGATCAGGGGCACACCCGGCACCCGCACACCGTTGGGCCGGCCACTGGCGGTGCGGCCCTGGAATTCGGTAGTCATGTTGTCGGGCAGACTGGGCCCGTCCGCGCAGGACAGCCACAGGCGCAAGAGATGGCGTCGGCGGCCGGGCTCCGGCCAGTCTTCGTAGGCCGTGCGCGAATGCAGCATGGTGTGGTTGCACAGAAACTGCATGTCGCCGGGGCGGAAATCCATGTCCAGGTAGACGCCCGGGTCTTCAGCAATCTGACCCACCATCTTCAGGGCAGCACGCTGCGCTTCCGTGAGCTTTACGGCACCTTCAAACTTTTGTGCTCCACGGATATAACTGGGTACCAGCACCGTCACCAGGTGGTCGCCACAGAACTGAAAGACGGGCAACATGAAGGTGCTCTTTTGTCCTTCGCCAATTTCCCCTGCACGCGAGTGGGCAAGCGGCTGTTGCAATTCGAGCGCCAGGTCGGGCCGGCGGCGCACCATTTCGTTCCACACCGTCGTGGAGCTGGCAATGCGTGATACGCCCCCGGAACGCGAGGGCCGCACACACAGCAGCCCCACCACGTCACCTGCATCGGTGTGGAAACTCAGGCCTTCACCGGTCTGGTAGCCGCGTGTGGTCGGGTCGCTGAAATCCGCGCCCTGGTTGGTCACATGGCCCAGCACATGCCCCTTGGCGTTTTGGGGCACGGCCTCCCCCAGGTGCGTGCCAATGGCCATGAAAGCCATGGCGTTTTGCGCCAGGCTGCGTTCATGGCTTGGCCAACCGCGCAGGAGAAAAAAGCCACGGCCATGCAGCATCTCGCGCCGCAAGGCTTGCAGGCTTGGCGCCAAGCTGGGCAGCGCAAAGTCCTCCACGCGCAAGCGCGCCATGTCCAAACCACGCGCCAGTGCTGCATCCACGGCGGCGTCGAGTTCACGGACCGCAGCATCATCGAGTTGGACCCGCCAATCCTGGCGGTCTGCCATATCGGGGCCGTACCAGGCCGCGGCATTGTCAAAATGCGGCAGGGCAGAGGCTGGCTGGGCGTGGGGAGTGCTGATGGAGGCTTGCATGCGTTGTCCTGAAGAGAAGCCGACTTAGGGGATGGCCTTGTCGGCCGCACTGGTAAAGCTGTCCGCGTAAAACGCATCGGGAGGTAGGCCAGCCTGCGCGGTATAGGCCGAGCGAGCAGAGTCCACCACGATGGGCGCGCCACAGGCATAGACCTCGTGGCCCGACAGATCGGCAAAATCCACCAGAACCGCCTGGTGGACAAAACCGGTGCGGCCCGTCCAGGCGTCTTCGGGTTCTGCGTTGGAAATCACCGGCACATAGCGCAGCTGCGGCATGGCCTGGCACTGCCGCTGCAACCAGTCGGCGTGGTACAGGTCGGCCGGGCGGCGCACGCCCCAATACAGCGTGACCGGGCGCTGTATGTTTTCTGCCTGCATGTGCTCCAACAAGGCCTTGATGGGCGCAAAGCCGGTACCAGATGCCAGCAGGATGATGGGTTTGTCCGAGTCGCGCAGGTAAAAGCTGCCATAGGGCCCTTCCACCCGCAGGATGTCTTTTTCCTTCATGCTGCCAAACACCTGGTCGGTGAATTTGCCACCGGGCATGTGGCGCAGGTGTAGCTCGATGCCGGGCTGGCTGGCCTGCGTTTGCGGGGCGCTGGCCATGGAGTAGGCGCGGCGCTCACCGTCTTTGAGCAGCACCTCCACATACTGGCCGGCGTGGTACTGGAAGGGCTCGGTCGTGGGGATCTGCAGGCGCAAGACGATCACATCGTGCGACACCTTCTGCAGACTGGCCACGCGGGCGGGCAGCTTTTTGATAGGCATCGCGCCTTGGGCTGTGACCTGTTTGGATTCCAGCTGCACATCCGTCAACGCCTTGGCACAACAGGTCAGCACCATGCCTTGCGCTTCTTCGTCGGCGCTCAGGGCTTTCTCCAGGTGCGCGCCATGCTGCACGCTGCCGCTGAGCTTTTTGCACTTGCAGGTGCCGCAGGTGCCGTCCTTGCAGCCATAGGGCATGGCTATACCCTGGCGGATACCGGCTGCCAGAATGGTCTCGTCGGCCTCTACGGCAAATGTCACACCGCTGGGCGCTACGGATACGGTGCACGCCATGTCAGATGACTCCGCTGCTGCGCAATGCATCGATGGCGGCAGCATCCAGCCCCAGCACTTCGCCCAGCACTGCACCGGTGTGTTGGCCCAGCGTGGGCGGGGCCTGGTAGTTGTCCACCGGCGTGGCGGAGTACTTCACCGGGTTGCCCACCATGCGAAGCACGCCACCCTGTGCATCGGGGTGGGCGACTTCCACCGCCATATGACGCACTTGGACCTGCGGGTCTGCAAACACCTGGGCCAGGTTGTTGATAGGGCCGGCCGGGACATTGGCCTGCGCCAAGGCGGTGAGCAACTCGGCAGCGTGCCGCTTGGCAAACAGGGGCTCCATCACTTCGGCCAGTTGTTTGCGGTGGATACCGCGCGAGATGGGCGTTTCAAATCCGGGGGTGTCCACCGCCTCGGGACAGCCCAGCGCGGCGCACAGGTTGCGGAACTGCTCCTGGTTGCCGGCCACCACCACAATGTCCTGGTCGGCGCAGCGGTACATGCGCGAGGGCATACCGCCATTGCCTTCGGTACCGCGCCGTACGGGAACGTTGCCACTGATCAAATAGTCAGAGACCGTGTGCGTCATGGACGCGATGACCGAATCGAGCAGCGAAACGTCGATGTACTGGCCTTCGCCTGAATGCTGACCGCGGTGGTAGAGCGCCGCCAGAATGGCCGACATGGCGAATTGCCCCGCCAACACATCGGCCAGACTGGGGCCGGTTTTCATTGGGGTGCCGCCGGGCACGTCGTCGGGCAGGCCGGTGGTGCTCATCAAGCCACCCATGGCCTGAAACAGCGTGTCGTATCCGGGGCGTGCCGCATAAGGGCCGGTCTGACCAAAGCCTGTGACTGAGCAATACACCAGCTTGGGGTTGACGGCCTTGAGGCTGTCGTAATCCAGACCATAGCGCTTCAAGTCACCGACCTTGTAGTTCTCGATCAGCACGTCACACTTGGCGGCCAGCTGGCGCACCAGGTCTTGCCCCTCGGGCTTGGAGAGGTCTATGGTGATGGACTTCTTGTTGCGGTTGGCGCTGATAAAAAAGGACGTTTGCCGGGTGTCGCGTCCTTCGCAGTCCTTCATGGCCGAGGGGCCAAAGAAGCGGGAGTCATCGCCCGTTTTGGGACGCTCCACCTTGATGACTTCCGCACCCAGGTCGCCCAGCATCTGGGCGGCCCAGGGGGCGGCCAGTATGCGGCTCATGTCTAGGATGCGGATGTTGGAGAGAGGTTTTTGCATGGTGGCCGTCCTTGTCTGTGCTCAGGTAGCAGCGGGTGCAAAACCCAGCATGGCCTTGTATTCGAGGAACTCACCAAAGGCCACATCGCCCCACTCGCGGCCATTGCCCGACTGCTTGTAGCCACCAAACGGGGCCATCAGGTCGGGGGCGGCGCTGTTGATGTTGACCATGCCTGCACGCAGGCGGGCCGCTACCCGGTCCACCGCCCCGCGGTCTTCGCCGGAGATGTAGGCAGCCAGGCCATAGGGTGTGTCGTTGGCGATGGCAACGGCCTCGTCCACCGTGTCGTAGCCGATGATGACCAGCACCGGGCCGAATATTTCTTCGCGCGCCACGGTCATCTGGTTGTTCACACCGGCCAGGATGGTGGGCTTTACAAAGAAGCCAGTTTCCAGCCCGGCAGGCTTGCCCAGACCGCCCGTGAGTACCGTGGCACCTTCCTTGATGCCCGTCTCAATGAGGCCCTGAATCTTGTTCCACTGCATTTCAGACACCACGGGGCCCATCGCAGCACCGCTGTCAGGCGCACCCACGGTGATGGCCTCAGCCGTGGCCTTGGCCACAGCCAGCGCCTCATCCATGCGTGCCTTGGGCACCAGCATGCGGGTAGGCGCGTTGCAGGACTGGCCGGTGTTGTTCATGATGGCTTTGACACCCGCCACCACGGCCTTGTTGAAGTCTGCGTCGGGCATGATGATGTTGGGCGACTTTCCACCCAGCTCCTGGTGCACGCGCTTGACGGTGAGTGCTGCCGCCTGTGCCACGGCAATACCGGCGCGGGTGGAGCCGGTGAAGGACACCAAGTCAATATCCGGGTGGCTGGCCATGGGCGCACCCACACCCATGCCATCGCCGTTGACGAGGTTGAACACCCCGGCAGGCACACCGGCGGCGTCCATGACTTCGGCCAAAATCAACGCAGACAGCGGTGACATTTCAGAAGGCTTGAGCACGATGGTGCAGCCTGTCGCCAGTGCCGGGGCCACCTTGCACAGCACCTGGTTCATGGGCCAGTTCCAGGGGGTGATCAGGCCGCACACGCCAATGGGCTCTTTGACCAGGCGGGTGGTGCCGCGCTGCTCTTCAAAGGCGTAATTCTTGAGCACGGCCAGTGCCGTCTTGAGGTGGCCCACGCCTGAGCCGGCCTGCGCGGTTTGCGCCAGTGTGGCCGGTGCGCCCATTTCCATGGACACAGCTGCCGCAATGCCGGCGTAGCGCTTCATGTATTCGGCGATCACCCGCTCCAACAAAGCGCAGCGCTCTGCCACGCTGGTCTGCGAATAGTTCTCGAACGCCGCGCGTGCAGCCTGGACGGCACGGTCTACATCGGCCGCACTACCCATGGCAATGGTGGCGCAGAGCTGCTCGGTGGACGGGTTGATGACGGTGTGGGTACGCGGTGTGACCGGGTCCACCCAGGTGCCGTTGATGTAGAACTGTTGTTGGTGTGACATGGGAAGAACCTCCAGAAATTCGGTAACGATCAGCAGACTTCAAACAGGCCGGCAGCACCCTGGCCGCTGCCGATGCACATGGTCACCACCACGTACTTCGCGCCCTGGCGCTTGCCTTCGATGAGGGCGTGGCCGGTCATGCGTGCGCCGCTGACACCGTAAGGGTGGCCCACCGCAATGGCACCGCCGTTGACATTGAGCAGTTCGTCGGGAATGCCCAGCTTGTCGCGGCAATACAGCACCTGGCAGGCAAAGGCTTCGTTGAGCTCCCACAGCCCGATGTCGTCGACCTTGAGGCCTGCACGCTGCAGCAGGCGGGGAATGGCAAACACCGGGCCAATGCCCATCTCGTCGGGCTCACAGCCCGCCACGGCAAAGCCGCGGAAGATGCCCAGTGGGGTCAGGCCTTGCTGCTCGGCCAGCTTGCCGTTCATCACCACGCAGGCCGAAGCGCCGTCGCTGAACTGGCTGGCGTTACCCGCGGTGACCACACCACCGGGCAGTGCGGAACGGATTTTTTGTACCGCCTCCAGGGTGGTGTCGCCGCGTATGCCTTCGTCGCTGTCTATCGTGACTTCACGGGTCGAAGAGGTACCGCTGGCCTTGTCGAAAACCGCCATGGTGGTGGTCATGGGTGCGATCTCGGCCGTGAATTTGCCTGCGGCCTGGGCAGCAGCGGCACGCAGCTGGCTGCGCACGCCGTATTCGTCTTGGGCCTCTTTGGAGATGCCGTATTTTTTGGCCACGTTTTCGGCCGTTTGCAGCATGCTCCAGTAGATGGTGGGCTTGTTCGCCACCAGCCAGGGGTCACGGCGCATGTGCATGTTCAGTTCGTTCTGCACACAGGAAATGCTCTCCACCCCGCCTGCCACGATGGCAGGCGCACCCTCCACCTGGATACGCTGGGCGGCGGTGGCAATGGCTTGCAAGCCGCTGGCGCACTGGCGGTTGACCATCATGCCGGCGGCATTGATAGGCAAGCCCGCACGCAGCGCAATGGCACGCGCCACATTGCCGCCCAGCGTGCCTTCGGGGAAGGCGCTGCCCATGACGCAGTCTTCAATCAGCTCGGGGTCGATGCCAGAGCGGGCCACGGCCTGTTGCACCGCGTGGCCACCCAGGGTGGCGCCGTAGGTCATGTTGAATGCGCCCTTCCAGCTCTTGGCCAGACCGGTGCGTGCGGTGGAGACGATAACGGCGTCAATCATGAAAATGTCCTGCCTTCTTCAGCGAGTTGCACCAAGAGCGGTGCCGGGGTCCACATGTCGGCGTCCTGCGGGGACTCGGCGGCGATGCGGCGCAACGCACGCACCACATTGGGCAGGCCCACTTCGTCTGCGTACAGCATGGGGCCGCCGCGAAAGCGCGGGAAGCCATAGCCGTTGAGGTACACGGTGTCGATGTCGCTGGCGCGCTGGGCAATGCCATCGGCCAAAATCTTGGCGCCTTCGTTGACCAGCGCAAAGATGCAGCGCTCGACCACTTCGGCATCGCTCACCTTGCGGGCCGTCAAGCCGCGCTCCTTGCGCCAGGCGTCCAGCAGTTCGGCCACCACCGTGTCGGGCAACGCATTGCGGTTGCCCGCCTCATAGCGATACCAGCCAGCGCCGGTCTTCTGGCCAAACCGGCCTTGTTCGCAGAGCTTGTCAGCAGCAATGGCAAAGTCTTTGCCGGGCCGCTCCTGCGCCCAGCGTTTGCGACGGGCCCAGCCAATGTCCAGGCCCGCGAGGTCACCCACGCGGAAGATGCCCATGGCAAAGCCAAAGCCTTCCAGCGCGCGGTCCACCTGCTGCGGCGAGGCCCCCACGTCCAGCAAACCATTGGCGGCCGCGCTGTAGCGGGCCAGCATGCGGTTGCCGATGAAGCCATCGCAAACGCCCGCTACTACGGCCACCTTCTTCAGGCGCTTGGCTAGCGCCATGGAAGTGGCCAGCACATCGTCGGCGGTCTTGTCGGCACGCACCACTTCCAGCAGGCGCATCACGTTGGCGGGGCTGAAAAAGTGCAGGCCCACCACGTCCTGCGGTCGCTGGGTGAAGGCGGCAATGGTGTTGATGTCCAGGGCCGAAGTGTTAGTCGCCAAAATGGCACCGGGCTTGCAGTGCGCGTCCAGAGCCTTGAACACCTGTTCTTTAACCTGCATGCTTTCAAACACGGCCTCAATCACCAGGTCCACCTGGGCCAGTGCTTCGTAACCCAGGGCTGGTGTCACTTGCGCCATGTTCTTTTCCAATTGCTCGGGGGTGAGCTTGCCTTTCTTGACCGAGGCCTCCAGCGTGCGGCGGATGTTTGCAAGGCCCTTGTCCAGCGCTTCCTGGCTGGTCTCCAAGAGCACCACCGGCAGATCAACAGAAAGAAGCGCCAGCGCAATGCCTGCACCCATGGTGCCCGCACCGATCACGCCCACATGAGTGATGGGGCGCAGCGCCACGTCGGCAGCTAGGCCCTCCACTTTGAGTGCGAGGCGCTCGGCCGCAAAGGCGTGGCGCAGTGCGCGCGACTCTGCAGTGTTCATCAGGGCCATGAAACTGGCACGCTCCAGTTTCAAGCCTTCGTCAAACGGCTTGGTCACCGCGTTGGCTACAGCCTCCACGCAGGCCGAGGGGGCGGGCAGGAACTTGTTAGCGGCTTTGACGTTGGTGCGCACAAATTGCAGAAAGGCTTCGTGGGCGGGTGCATCTACGGAGAGGTCACGTAGACGCTTGGGGGCGGGGCCACCAAAGCGCATGCACGAGGCCAATTCGCCTGCGTACTGCACGGCCGCGTCCAGCACGACACCATCAGTGCAATGCGCGACCAGGGCAGTGTCTGCAAAGCGCGCGGCGGGCGCGGGGTTGCCCGACACAATCATGTTGAGGGCAGCTTCTAGGCCAATGGCACGTGGCAGGCGCTGGGTGCCGCCTGCGCCCGGCATCAGGCCGAGCTTGACTTCAGGCAGACCCAGGGAGGCATCGCTTTTGGCAATGCGTGCATGGCAGCCCAAGACCAGCTCCAGGCCACCGCCCAGGCAGTTGCCGGCAATGGCAGCCACCACGGGTTTGGGAGAGTTTTCCAGCGCGGCAATCACGCTGGCCAAGCCGGGGGCCATGGTGGCTTTGGGGGTGCCAAACTCACGCACGTCCGCACCGCCGGAGAAGTTGGTTTCGCCACCGGTAATCACAATGGCGGCGACAGCATCGTCGGCCAGCGCGCGGTCCAGACCCGCCATCGCACCGGCGCGTACCGCATGCCCAATGCCGTTGATGGGTGGGTTGGCCAGGGTCAGCACGGCCACGGGGCCGCGCAGTTCATAAGTTACAGCGCTCATCGCGAACCTCCCATCGTGTTGCGTGCAATCACCATGCGGTGCACTTCGGTGGGGCCTTCGTAGACCCGCATCAAACGGGCTTCCGATGCCATCAGGTGCAGGGGCATTTCCTTGGTCATGCCCATGCCGCCAAAGGTTTGCATGGCGTAGTCGATCACGTCGCAGGACATTTCGGTGGCGTAGGCCTTGACCATGGAGAGTTCGGTCTTGGCGCTCATGCCCTGGTCCAGACGCCAGGCGGCGTCCTGCACCATGAGGCGGCAGGCATGGATGCGGGTGGCGGCGTCGGCCACCCACCACTGAATGGACTGTCGCTCGGACAGCGCCACACCAAAGGTCTTGCGCTGCGGTGCGTATTCGCACAGCATGTCCAGCGCCCGTTGTGCGCGGCCAATGCACCAGGCCGCAATCTGGATGCGGCGAAAGCCCAGGCGGTCTTTCATGGTGTCAAAGCCCTTGCCTTCCACGCCCAGCAACTGGGTGGCAGGAATGCGGCAGTCTTCCAGCAGCACCTCGTAAGTGAAGCGCCCGCCCAGCATGGGGATGCGCCGCTCGATCTTGAAGCCGGGGGTCTTGGTGTCGACGATAAAGGCCGACACCCCGCCGCGTGCGCCACGTTCACCGTCGGTGCGCGCCATCACCAGGCCGAAGTCGGCCTTGCCCAAAAAGCTGATCCAGATCTTGCGACCATTGAGAACCCAGTGGTCCCCATCGCGCATGGCACGGGTGGTCATGCCCGACGGGTCGGCACCAGCACCCGGCTCGGAGATGACGATGGAACCATGAATTTCGCCACGCACATAGGGCTCCAGATACTTCACCTTTTGCTCCGGCGTGCCGTTGAGCAACAGCATGCGCGAGTTGGCCGAATCCGGCGCAAACTCGTAGTGCACCGCCGAATACGCCAGACGCTCGTGCACACCGACCATGGCCAGAAAGGGCATGTCCGACCCACCCAGCTCGGAAGGTGCATCCAGGCCCCAGAAGCCCAGTTCCTTGGCTACAGCGTCAATTTTTTTCAATTCATCATCGGTCAGCTCGCTGCCTTTGCCTTCGGCCTCGCGCTGCAACACAGCGGGTTCCAGCGGGATGAGCTGTGCTTTGACAAATCGCTCAACCAGGTCGTTGAGCATGCGGTGTTCTTCGGGCAGAGAAAAATCCATAGTGCACTTTCAGAATGTGTTTTCCCCTTCCGCAGCCCTGCCGGGCTGCGAAAAAGAGCGACGTGAATTGACGGTATGCTTTAGCCGGGGATGCGTACCGGCAGATCGGTGATGCCGCGTACGATGAGGCTGGACACACGCTGCGCTTTGCCAACGACTTCCAGGTTCGGTATGCGATCGAGAATTTCTTCCCACAAAATCCGAAGCTGCATTTCTGCCAAGCGGTTGCCCACGCAACGATGCACACCAAAGCCAAAGGAGAGGTGCTGGCGCGGACGCGCACGGTCAATGATGAACTGGTTAGCGTTCTCGATAGCGGACTCGTCACGGTTGCCCGCCAGGTACCACATCACGACCTTCTGACCCTTCTTGATCTGTTTTCCACCAATTTCTGCATCCTCCATGGCCGTGCGGCGCATATGGGCCAAGGGGGTTTGCCAGCGGATGATTTCTGGAACCATGGAGTCGACCAGGGCCGGATTGGCGCGCAACTTGGCGAACTGCTCGGGGTGCTTTTGCATCTCCAGCAATCCTGCACTCATGGAATTGCGCGTGGTGTCATTGCCTCCGACGATCAGCAGCCCGATGGTGCCAACAAACTCATGGGTGTCCATGTTGCGCGTTGCCGGGTTATGCGCCAGCATGGAAATCAGGTCGCCGCGGGGCGCAGCATTGACCCGATCATTCCAAAGCTGGCTGAAGCGCGTAGCCATCTTGTTGATTTCTTCGGCTTTGGCCTCCAGAGAGGCTACGACGCTAAAGTCACCGGTTTCCGGGAACGAGGCCACCACGTCGGACCAGTAGGGCAATAATTTGCGGTCTTCAAACGGAAAGTCAAACAGGGTGGCCAGCATCATGGTGGTGAGCTCAATCGACACCCGATCGACCCAGTTGAAGGTCTCGTTACGGGGCAGCCCGTCGAGCACCATGCGGGTACGCTCGCGGATGAGCGGCTCCAGATTGGCCAGGTTGCTGGGGGCCACGATGGGGCTTACCGCCAGGCGCTGCGCATCATGCTCGGGCGGGTTCAGGGTAATGAAAGACTTCCGTGGGTAGCCTGCGGGCTGGTCCGAAATGACAATACCGCCGTCTTTCCAGCTGGAAGAAAACACCTTGTGGTTGGTGTCCACGGCCATGATGTCCTGGTACTTGGTGACAGACCAGTAGCCGTTGTACACCGGGCTTTCTACCCAGTGCACCGGGTCATCGCGGCGCAGACGCTCAAAGTAGTGGTGTACCGTGTCGTTGGCAAACAGCTCCGGGTCGGCCGGATCGACCTGCTCAATCGGCAGGCTAAAGGCGCGCGCACGTGCAGCGGTTTGAATGGCGGAATCGTCGAGGGACATGCTCTTCTCCTGAATCGGTTTTAGTGTTGACCTGCGGGCATACGCACCTTCATGCCATCCAAGACATCTGTCATGACGATCTGGCAAGCCAGACGCGATGCAGGTTCCCGCTCAGCGGTGAAGTTGAGCATCTCGTCTTCATTAGCCAGGGGTTCAGGCAACTTGTCGGCCCAAGGCGCTTCAATGAACACATGGCAGGTCGCGCAGCCGCACTGGCCGCCACAGTCACCGTCAATGCCTTTAACGTTGTTGTTCAGTGCTGCAGCCAGAAGCGACTGACCCGCTGCAATATCCACGGGGGTGCTGGTGCCGTCGTGGGCAATAAATATGATCTTTGGCATGGTGTTCCTTTCGATGGTGGGATAGTGGCTTATTGCCACTTCAGCAACTTCTTCTCTAGCCAGGTCATGGTTTGGGTAACGGTCATGCCCAAAATGGACAACATGACCAACAGACCCATCACGCCGTTGATGTCAAATGTTGACTGCAAATACGCGAGCGTTTGACCCAGGCCATGTTCGGCAGCAATAATTTCTGCACCCACCACACCCAGCATGGAATAGATGAGCGCCAGGCGCAGGCCCGAGAAGATGACGGGTACAGCAGACGGCAGGGTGATCTTGAAGAAGATGCCCCGAGGTGTGGCACCGAGCGACTGCGACAGGGTAATCAGATCACCCGATACGCCCCGGATACCGGCCACGGTGTTGGCCAGCACAATGAAGAAAGCCAGGCTTGCACCTACAGCTACTTTGGAGCCGAGCCCCAGACCGAACCACAGCAAAAAAAGTGGTGCCAGCGCAAAACGCGGCATGGCATTGAGCATCATCAGGTGGGGGTCCAGTGCCTTTTCCACCTTGGGGAAGATGGCAAACACCAGGCCCAGTGCCAGCGCCAAAGCGCTGCCCAGTACAAAGGAGATGATGGTGCCGGCCAGAGTGTAGCCCAGCTCCAGCCACAGCTTACCATCGGTGATGAAGCCCTTCCACAGGTACGCGGCAATTCCGGTGGGTTGGCCAAAGAAATTGGCCTGAATCCACTCTTTACTGGAGGCTATTTCCCACAGCAGCAAAAACACCACGATGGCCGACACATGCTTGGCCATGTCGCTCCAAAAGGTATTGGGCAGTTCATTCCTCATAGCACTTCCTTGCTGGCTTCCATGCCCTCTTCCATCTGGGTCCAGATGTCGGTATAGATGTCGTGAAAACGGTGGTCTTTTTGCAGGGCGCGCACATTGCGGGGGCGCTCCAGATCGATGTGCACGTCGCCAGATACCCGGCCCGGGCGGGGACTCATCACAATGACGCGGTCCGACATAGCGACAGCCTCTGACAGGTCGTGGGTAATGAAGACGACAGTGCGCTTTTTCTCACTCCACAGCTCCAGCAGCAGGTCTTCGAGCTGCAGCTTGGTGTGGGCATCGAGTGCACCAAAGGGTTCGTCCATCAGCAGCACGGGCGAGTCCAGCGCAAAGGTGCGGGCCAGCGCACAACGCTGGCGCATACCGTGCGAGAGGTGCTTGGGGTATGCTTTCTCAAACCCCTTGAGCCCCACATGGGCTAGCAGTTCGCGGGCGTGGCGCTCGCTCTCCACCGGGTCCATGCCGCGCACCTCTGTGCCGTACATGGCGTTTTCCAGTGCGGTGCGCCAGGGTAAGAGGCAATCGCGTGCCAGCATGTAGGCAATGTCGGGATTGCCACCAAAAGGCGTTTTGCCGAGCAGGCTGACTTTGCCTTGCTGCACAGGCATCAAGCCGGTGAGCATGTTCAGGATGGTGGTCTTGCCGCAACCGCTGGGGCCTACGATGGAGATGAACTCGCCTTCCTCGAAATCGAGGCTGACGTTATCCACCGCCACCACATCCCCAAAGCGAACCGTCAGGTTCTGGATGGAGATGGCGGTACTCATGGTGCCTTGTCGTAAATCAGGTCGCTCAGAGGCATGATTTTTTCGACCTGTTTGGTCGTCAAGGTCATGTCTAGATTGGCCTGTACCGACTTGCGGTCAATGGCAGCGCGGTAGTTACCGGTCGCGATATAGCGCTTCAGGTTAGCCGCCAGAATGGCATCGCCCTGTGGCATTTCCAGTTTGAAGTATTTGTTGGAGATGGCAAGCACTTCCGCGAAATTGGCAGGGTTGTTGATAAACGCGTCGGCTTCTTTGACGGCACTGATAAACGCGTCCACCACATGGGGGTTTTTGTCGATGTATTCCTGCATAAAGACCTGGTTCACTACACCGCCATTCGTGGCGAACATGGCGGCAGGAACCTTGTCGGTGTCCGCGCGCCAGGCGACCTTGCAGGTCTTGGCCAGATCGCAGATCACGCCCACGGGGTCATAAGAGAAAACCGCATCTACTTGCTTAGATTGCAGAGCGCCGTAGCTGGTGGGAACGCCGCCTGTGGCCACAAATGTGACATCTTTCTCGGGGTTCATGCCCGCTTGCTCCAGCATCCATGAGGCCATGATTTCCACAGTGGATCCACGAGCGGCCACGCCAATCTTCTTGCCCTTCAGATCTTGCATATACGCAGGAAACGGCTTGCCCACGCCGGGGGATTCCATGTGGTTGCCAATGGCCAGCAGCAGAATATTGCTGCTGTTGCCACCCACGACCATCTTCATCTTATTGCCTTTTTGCACGGCAAGATTGACCGCGTCGGATGGTGCAAACGCCACATCAATGCTCTTGGCCATCATGGCCTGCATACCCAGGGGGGAGGAAGGAATCATCTGTGTCTGGCACTTGATTCCATGCTTCTCACAGAAGCCCTTTTCGATGGCAACCCGCACCATGGCATTGCCCAGACCGGGGTAATCGTGAATTTTGATGGTTTCGCCTTTGCCTTGTGCCATAGCACCGCCGGTGTACATGGCGGCCATGATGCTGGCCGTGGCTACCAGTACTTTGAAAATGCGTTTCATATCTTGTCTCCAGATGTGGGTTGGGTGAACGGTGCGGAAAGTCATTTTTCGAAAACAATCACGTTGCGGGCAAGGCCGCCGCTCTTGAGCGCTGCGAAACCTTCATTGATGTCTTTCAAGGCGATGCGGTTGGATACCATTTCCTTGAGGCGCAAGCGGTCCTGCATATAGAGGTCCACCAGGCGGGGCATGTCGGTGCGAAAGCGGTTGGAACCCATGGCACTGCCCTGAATACGGCGCTCGTTCAAAAAGTCGAAGCCGTTTAGTTCGATCTTGGTGCCCACCGGGATCATGCCGATCAGCGTGGATACGCCGCGCGCGCGCAGGGCTGCGAAAGACTGCTCAGCCGTCGTCTTGAGGCCCACACATTCGAAGGAGTAGTGCACGCCGCCACCGGTAAGCGCCTTGATCTGTTCCACGGTAGTGCCCGCAGATGCATCCACAAAGTCAGTAGCACCAAAGAGCTTGGCCATGGCCTGCTTGCCGGGGTCACGGTCTACCGCAATGATGCGGGACGCTCCGGCAATGAGCGCCGCATTGATGGTGGACAGGCCTACACCGCCGCAACCAAACACGGCCACCGTAGAACCTGGCTCGATGGCGGCCGTGTGGGCCACGGCTCCATACCCGGTCATGACCCCGCAACCAATCAGGCAAGCCAGATCCAGCGGCATGTCCTCACGAACCTTCACCAAGGCATGTTCGTGCACCACCATTTGCTCGGCAAAAGCCGACAGGTTGAAGAACTGGTTGAGGTGCTGCCCTTGCCACGACAGGCGTTTGGCGACACCCGGTTGCAGTTTGACGGAAGTGTTCTGGCATACAGACATGTGGCCACTCAGGCACATCTCGCACTCGCCACAAAAGACCGACAGGCAGCTGATGACGTGGTCGCCAGGCTTAAGGTAAGTCACCCCATCGCCCACCGCTTCCACTACGCCCGCAGCTTCATGGCCCAACACCACTGGCACAGGGGTGGGATATGAACCTTCCATGAAGTGCAGGTCACTGTGGCACAGACCGGCAGCCGTGGTGCGCACCAGCACTTCGTTGCGCTTGGGCTTTTCAATGACCACTTCTTCGATGGTCATGGGTTGGTTGGTTGCGTGAAGTACGGCGGCTTTCATGGTGCAAATGGACAGTTGATTGAAATAAATCTACGTGAATTAACGTACATGAATTACAATCTCTTGGCGCTCTTAAGTCAACGCAGATGATCTAAGGATTTACCCTAATGCCAAAAATCAACATCACTTTTCAATCAGATGAAATAAGTGCGACTGCGAGTTCACTGCTTGACACTGCCGAGCGGCTATTCGCTCGCGATGGCATCGAAAACGTGTCAATCCGGCAGATCGTTAAGGAAAGTGGTCATGGGAATTTGTCAGGAGCGCACTATCACTTTGGGAATCGCGAAACACTCATCCGAAAACTACTAGAGCGCCGCATGGTCGTTGTCGATGCCCTGCGACATGCCGCACTCGATCGTCTGGTCGAGTTGGGCCTTGAGCGTGATCTATATGCGCTGATTGAATGCACCACACGTGTCTTGGAGACTACTGTGCGAGAGTATTCCTGGGGGCGTGACTACGTACTTGTTATCGCGCAGGCACTCTTCAATCCGCGCATCAAACTCATAGACAGCTTGAGCATCAATGCAATTACTGGCCTGAAACGCACCGGGGAATTGGCGCGTGCCGAACTGACTCATCTCCCGGAAGATTGCTTCAAAGAGCGCTTACGCATCACCCGACTGAACGTAGTCTACGAGGTCGCACGCTGGCTGGAAGAAAACGAGTTGAATGCCGCAACCGAGAAGGCATTTCAGCAGGTGATCGTCAACGTGTCTGAGTTCTCGGTTGGAGGCTTACTGGCACCAGTGCGCTCGCAAGAAAGTCAAAAGCCCGTGGCGAAGGTGGCTCGCTCGACGAGCGTCGCCCAAGCCCGTAAGCGTTCCTCGGATTGATCCCTGAATACCAACCTGCACCATGAATCAAGTTCGTCAAAATCAGCTGGAAGCTGATGCAATGAACGATGGCGACGAGATCGCCTTCACATTGGAATTTATCGCGCGCAATGAGATCGACATTACCCCATTGGTCTACGGCATCTTTTTCGACGCATCTCCGGAGTACCGGGAAGTGTTCAAAGTCGTTGATCCTGCTCAGCCACCCCATGGTTGCGGTCAAATGCTGTTTGAAATTTTGTCGCTGATTCAAGATCAGGCTATTGGCAAGCCGTACGTCGCAAACTATATGAAGGATATTGCCTCTCAGCACAAGTCTTTCGGGGTTGGGTCATCTGCGATGTACAAGAAGTTCTTGCAGGCACTTACGGAAGCGATAAGGCAAATCATGGGTAGGGAATGGACACCGTCCCATGCAGCCGCATGGGAACGGCAGACCACTTCACTCGTTCCCCTGTTTTTGGCGCCCTAATTCAGTGGCGAAGATGGTGTTCGCAACATCCTGGACTCCCAACTGGATTCGCACCTATTCTGCTGAGACGCTTGGCTCTGACATTCTGGCCGGGCTGGTAGTTGCAGTCATCGTTCTGCCACAAAGTCTGGCCTACGCCATGCTTGCTGGATTGCCGCCCCAAGCGGGCCTCTATGTGAGCATTCTTCCGGTGATTGCCTACGCGCTCATCGGTAGCAGCATGACCCAGGCGATTGGTCCGGTGGCGATAACTGCGATCATGACCTATTCCATTCTGAGTCCGCTGGCAGTTCCCGGAAGTCAACGCTATCTGGAATTGGCGGCTGGCATTGCCCTTTTGCATGGAATTTGGGTTTTGGCTTTGGGTTTGTTTAGGTTCGGCTTTCTATCAAGTCTGCTGAGCCGGCCAGTCGTCGCCGGCTTCATATCGGGGTGCGCTGTGCTGATTCTGCTCAGTCAGGTCAAATACGTTCTGGGTATAGAGGTACAAGCTGGTGATCCCGTCATCGCATTTATCGACACTTTGAGAGGACTTCAGGGCGTCAATGCCGCTTCAACAGCCATTGGCTTTTCCGGACTGATGATTCTGTTGTTCGCGCGCTCACCCCTTGCAAGGGTACTAGTTGCAACCGGACTTTCCAAAGCGCATACAGACTTGCTTTTGCGTCTACTTCCAATCTTTGCTGTAGCTGTAGCGACCGGCGCAATCGTGGCATTTGACCTTGATCGTGGAGATGGCGTTGCGGTGGTGGGAAACATTGCAAGGGGGTTGCCAGAACTGGGGTTCAATTTGCCTGAGACTGCCGCGCTCCACCATCTCTTGCTTCCATCTCTTTCATTGGCTTTTATTGGCATCGTGCAGAACATCACGATGGCGCAGGCTCTCGCCATGCGGCGTCGCGAACGCGTCAACGCCAACCATGAACTGATTGGACTCGGTACAGCCAATATCGTGGCCGCCGTGTTTGGAGGTATGCCAGTAGGTGGAGGCATGTCACGATCCGCCGTCAACGTAGCTGCGGGTGCGCAATCCCCACTCGCAAGCGTCGTTGCGGCGATAACTATTTTGGTCCTCACATTGATTGGGACCTCCTGGTTTGAGCGCATTCCTCTGGCCATTTTGGCAGCCAACATTGTCGCGGCCGCTATCGGTATGGTCGACCTATCGCTCTTGCGACGTGCCTGGGCCTACGACAAGGCTGAAGCACTTGCCTACGTCGGAACTGCGTCCAGCCTTCTGTTTTTTGGGCTCCAATTTGGAATCGTCTTCGGAGTTGGTCTTTCGCTAGCCGCATTGCTCTACCGCATGAGTAACCCTCACATTGCAATCGTAGGCCGGTTGCCAGGAACAGAACATTTCAGAAACACCGCGCGTCACAACGTGGAGACAATTCAGGATGTGCTGTTCTTGCGTATTGACGAATTCTTGTTCTTCGGCAATTTTGGTTCGGTGGAGAGTCGGATTTCTGCAGAAATTTCGAAATATTCAAATCTGCATGCGGTCGTTCTTTTAATGAACGCTGTGAATCGGATCGACATATCGTGTGTCGATGGCCTTGCGGACATGTGCCAGACATTCAGCTTGCAGGGCATAGAAGTCTGTTTTGCTGAGGTTAAGGGACCTGTCGAGGATAGACTTCGTTGCACTGAGTTTTGGCCACTAATATCCAAGCGTATTTACCTCTCTGCAAATGACGCCTTCAGTCATTACGCTCAGAAAGCATGTGCACCATCTATGTCCAAGTTGAAGCGGACGGCATCGTGATTTGCGGCGCCCTCTAATGGAAATCGGCAATTGCTCTTTGACGTTGGCTCCCCCCAAACGCAACCAAGAGCTGGCAATAGACCGTCTCCTATGAAAGCTTGAAACGGTCCCAGTTCTCAACGAACTTGCTATTTCGCAACGACCGCTATGGGCACGATGCCGAAGGTCATGAACGGCTACTGGACGGGGTTGAACTGGATCACTGGAAAGCGGACTGTCGCGAGCAACCGCAATGCGTGTGCGCCGTGCAAAGGCGGCGCTTTCCTGTGGGTGTAAGTCCCACCCGGCCAAGGCTCCAGCCGGTAGCAACCGGAGCGGTCATGGAGGTAACGATATGGCTGAAGCCTTCGGGTAAAG
>ERZ724527.176-NODE-176-length-32573-cov-6.566548_pt1 | contig 32573 bp, 40 predicted proteins | sample MGYA00376060_ERZ724527 | MGnify/ENA primary metagenome ERZ724527 (study PRJEB28724, sample SAMN07190886) | activated sludge metagenome | isolation source: activated sludge of sewage treatment plant in Hong Hong | place: USA: Christiansburg, Virginia | collected...
TAGCACAACCTGAAAACGCATTAAAACAAAGCAGCAAAGACAGATTCTAACTACCCGCATAAGGCGCAAGCACCCTACAACAAATTAAACAAAAACTCAGTAATCACTGAATTAAAAAATAGCTCCGTAATTGGCTGGGTGCTTGTCGCACTTGATGCCGAAGTTAGGAGTGTGCAGAGAGATAATACCATAATAAATTACAACCACTTATGCTGTTAAAATCATTTTTACACCAGCAATAGCCAAAACCAAAGACAGTAATTTTTGTATCATTGGATTTCCAAGACGTTTACTACCATATTCAGAGCCGATAAAACCACCTACAACAGCCGCAACCGCCCAATATGGTAAAGCATTCGGCAAAGCCACAGTTTTTGACATAACGCCCAATAAGCCAGCAACAGAATTTACAAGAATAAAAGCGGCCGCAATACCTGATATTATTCTCGTTTCAGCCCAACGAAAAAACAACAGCAACGGACTGAGAAAAATACCACCACCAACACCTGTTAATCCCGATAGAAAACCAAGTGCCGCACCTACAACAAGTAGAATAGGAGTAGATACACTGTTAATTGAAATGTTTTGTGAATTTTTTGCTGTATTAAATGAATACCAAGCAGCATATAAAAGAATAACACCAACGATAGGCTTATATATATGACTTGGCAGTGACAGCGAGCCGCCAATAAAAGCGCACGGCACAGACGCAACAGCTAATGGCCAAAAAATTTGCCATGAAAAGGCTTTAACACGATAAAATTTGAATGTAGCTATAATTGCAACAAGGACATTTAATGCCAGTGCTGCGGGCTTCATTGTGGCAGGCGAAAGCCCTATCAAAGCCATTGCAGCCAGATAGCCCGATGCTCCAGCGTGACCTACGGAAGAATAAAGTAACGCGGCTATAAAAATTAAAACTGCAAGAATTACACTTTCCGAATCTACCAAAGCTCGACTCCTAACTACTGAGCTTAACGTGCGCCACCCCACACGTTTATAAGCCTAGCGAATGAATCACTTTTATTTTTAATGCTTGGTTAGTGGCTGGGGTGGTGTCACTGTTGAAGCGTGAGTTAGGTTGGATTTAAACAATGCAAGGTTCTTTTGATTTTACAGAACAAGCAAAAATTGTAAAGCGTAAACATTTGGAAGCAAGGCAAGACTGGCGACGTGCGCCTAAAATTATTGTAACGGATGAATATATAGCTTTGGATAAAAAACTTGAACCGATTGAGGAGGAATTATTTGGTTTAATTAAAAAAATGCCTTTGGCTGTTGAAAAGAAAATAAAAGGGAAAATTTGTTTTATTGAGACAGGGAATAAAATGGATGAAAGTTTGGTCAATAGAGTTAGGCAGCTTAGAAAACAAGCATCTAAAATCGGGAGAGAGTTGGATGAATTGTTTTTTAAGACGAACCCCGAATGGACTAGATTTTATGAATACACAAACAAAACCTAACTAGGCGCATAACGCGCAAGTACCCACAACAAAATTAAAAACTGAGATTACCTCAGAACCATAAAAAATAACACAATAATTGGCTGGGTACTTGTCGCAGTTGATGCAAAAGTTAGGTCATACATACCAATAAATAACGGCATCACCACGCTTAGAAGCATTCTTGTAGAATGACACAAGATTTTTATAACTCTCACTTATAAATTGCAATTCATCACTTTCTTCGTCTTCATCTTCATTCTCATTTGCCCATTGCTCTAAATAATCAGCATATATTTCTGTCTCTTGAAAATCGTCCGATTTAAACCGTTTCTTTAAGGTTTTAACGGGCATGGACTTAAATACTTCATGCTGATTTATTACCTGCTCAGGACTTTGTACAATAATTCCAGATATTCCTACATCAATAGATATGTGAGTGCCTTCCTCTAAAAAAGCACTTTCGTCGTCTTCATCTTCTGATTGAAACATTTCATCTGTAAACAAGAATGAAATAACTTCTACCTCTATATCTAAACCGAACTCATCAGTTGCCTCAATCTCCGAAAAGTCAACTTTAGCATTAGAAGACTTTAAAAGATTATCCGCCGTTTCTTTGCTAACAGAGCGAAAACATAAATCTGTGCCACTTGACATTATTATTCTCCAATTTAAGACCTAACTACTCGCTTAACGCGCAAGTACCCAACAACAAAATTAACAACTGAGATTACCTCAGAACCTTAAAAACTAACACAATAATCGGCTGGGTACTTGTCGCTGTTGAAGCCGAAGTTAGGTATCTAGCAGCACTGAAATATTATCCAATGATGAATGGTCGCCCAATACCAACGCCCTTTAAAAAAGAGCTTAATATTTGCCCTCTTATCGAAGCTAGACAATAAAATAACAACTTAATTTTCATTAAAGCTCAATTATTGTAAATCTGTGTTATTTATCACTCATCAATATAGGTAACTCTACAAGAACCTCCTCCCTAGCCTTAGTCCCACCTGGCATGCTAGATTTTGCATTTTGGATTTCTAATCTAGCGAAAATTACTTGTCGATTACCTTTCTCAGCCCAGCCCACAAACCATCCCTGCGGCTGATTTTCGTTTATTTTACCATTATCGCTACGAAGCCAGCCACTTCCACTCTTACCATGCACCACCCAGCCATCATTTGCCTGATACTTCGGAAGAGTAGCATACGCCATATCATAAGCTTCTTCTGATACTGGCAATTTGTGGGTAATAAACTGATGAAGAAATTGAATTTGCTCTTTAGGTGAGATTGCTAGAGATGACATTAACCACGACTGAGTTAGACCGTTATTCTTTTCTGCATCACCTGAAATATCTTGATTACCATACTCAAATTTTTTTACATACTCCGCGAATTTCTTTTCTCCCAAGCGCGTGGTTAATTGCTGTGAAAACCAAACAACAGAGTCGCTTTGCCATAACAACGGATAAACTCGCTTGTATGCTTGGTCTCTCGGAGATGGATTGTATTCTGGCTTCAACTCCCAAGTCGGTGATTTAGGCGATTGCAAGACTCCACTATCAAACCCCATAATTGCTAATGGCAGCTTGAATGAAGAACAAGGAGACACTCGCTTGGTACATTCTCCGCTTTCATATAACGTATTCCCATGAACAGCGTCCGCAATAATTGTACACTTAAGTATTATTTCCTCAGAAGCAATGGCGCGAACAGAGCAAACAGCAGAACCAAAAATCAATAGACACAACGATAAGTTTTTTGTCATTGAAAACTCCTTTATAGCTCTATGGGATACTCCATAGATACCTAACTACTCGCGTAAGGCGCAAGCACCCACAACAAAATTAAAAACTGAGAGTACCTCAGAATCATAAAAAATAACACAATAATTGGCTGGGTGCTTGTCGCACTTGACGCGCAAGTTAGACAGAATGCAAAGCACAATAATATATTATGTACGTTGACGCTTAATTGATTCTGCTAAAACCGCAATAATTTCAGCACATTCAACAGGACTAAGCTCATCATGTTTGGCAACTAATTGTAACATTGGCACTAAATCATAAATTGGAGTTTCAGGCGAGCTACGCGGACTAAAACCTCCTGTTGATGTTTTGTAGCGACTCCTAACAGAGCGAGCATTGTTATCCCAAGTAGCCTCACCAAGCTCAATACTATGACCATTTCCCAATTGCAAAATATGCTTAACATTCATATCGTTACCTTACTGAATACTATCAAAATTGAACCCAACATTAGCCGTAAATGTAGATTTACGCGCACACACTTACCCTAAAGTTGTTCTAGTTATCTTTTTTTATTTACACTTTGTCCTTCCCATGCACATGATGCTCCGTGATAGTAACCACATTGGCTTTCTTCGATAGTAGCTTTTGTGCGTTTCTTATTAAAAGTAGCTGTAATAACACATTCTTCTGCTCCTTCTTCTTTTTTATATGGTTTAAACTGAAGAACGTTTCCAGATACTTTCCCTATCCCAACTATCGTTCCTGAACATCCCCCTATAACCACACTAGTTGAGGCTGCTGCCACACCAGAATCATCATCAAGAAGAATAATTTGGAGCGAAGTTGTTTCTGAGCTATAGAATCCTTCTATATTTGCATATTGAGCATAGGCACTCGTTACTAAACAACCTGCACATAGTGCGAATACGTATTTTTTCATAGATAATTATTCCTTTATCAACACCCATCAAGATGTCTAACTACCCGCATAACGCGCAAGTACCCAACAACAAAATTAAAAGCTGAGATTACCTCAGAATCATCAAAAATAACACAATAATTGGCTGGGTGCTTGTCGCTGTTGATGCGCAAGTTAGGCTATTTATTAAGTGCTGACAATGCAACCTCTGCAGGTTTATATCCTAACTCTGCTGCCTGCTCAAACCATTTAGCAGCTTGGACTATATTTACAACTCCATCTTTTCCGTCTTTATATATATTCCCCAAACTATACATTGCTTCTGGAGTCCCTTGCTCTGCTGACATCAAATAATAACTAATGGCTTTTATAATATCTTGTGAAACACCTAAACCATACTCATATTTATCAGCTAAATTACATAGTGCAAATGCAAATCCTTGATCAGCCGCTTTTTTATACCACTCTACAGCTTTAATATAGTCTCGCTGCACCCCTTTTCCGTCCTGATAAGCTAAACCAAGGCTATACTGCGCCGTATCCAACCCTTGCCTTGCCGCTAATTCATAGAACTCGAAAGCTTTAGAAGTATTTCTTTTAACTCCCAATCCTTGTGAATACAAATAACCAAGTCTATTTTGTGCTATATCTAGGCCGTTATTTGCGGCAACAGTGTACAATTTAAATGCATTTATATAATCTTGTGGAACACCTGTTCCTAACTCATATAGTATCCCTAAACAATACTGAGCCATTGTTACGCCGTTATCTGCAGCCAGTTGATAATAATACGCTGCTTTTTCGTAACTTTGACTAACTCCTAAACCGTCTTCATAACAACAACCCAACATATAATGAGCATCGGGATGATTATTTTTTGATGCATATTCAAATAGCCTTATTGATTTTGAATAATTTTTGGGTAATTCATCACCAAAGAAATACAACGCCCCCAAATAATAAGCTGCTAAAAAATTACCTCTACTTACAGCCAACTCCCACAACTCACTTGTTTTTATGAGATTTTTTTCAACAGAGCGTCCCGTATAATAAATATTACCCAACACAAATGGAGATCTGTCATCTCCTTCAGCCTGCTTGCCTTCTAAAAACTCAATACAGTCTTTTATGCAATTTTTACTATTTCTTTTTACAAATATTAGAAATCCTTTTTTATAATTATCATAATTAACTGGTCGTAACCCAGAACCACCTTCATCCAATAGCACGCAAAATGTATCTCCATTTAGGAAACCACTAACAACTGCTGGAAACATTCCATAACTAGATAAAACTGCATCACCTTCTAAAACTGGAGTTCCATCTTCATACAAAAAAATATTGCTAGATTTAAACATTATAATTATTTCCAAAAGGCCTAACTAAGCGCGTAAGGCGCAAGCACCCACAAAAAATTAAACAAAAACTCAGTAATCACTGAATTCAAAAATAACATAATAATTGGCTGGGTGCTTGTCGCACTTGACGCAAAAGTTAGAGTGTATGTGCCAAGAAATAGAATGAATCATATTCTAAAAACCCACTACGTCTTTTAACAACACAAAATAGCCTTCTACTACAAGCCAACCAAATGCGCCGCAATTCAAAATTATTGTAGCCCAAAAAACTGTTTGGAACTCTTCCTTTTTGGATTTATGACGTAATTTATTCTGAGCGACTAAAGCACCAAGCCAACCGCCCATTAAACTAAATAAATGTAACGTGCTTTCTTTGGTTCTCCATTCATTATTTTGAGCCGCAGATTTATCTATGGCGTAAGCAATAAATGTAATTGTTCCCAAACCTAAGTAAGCACACAAAACCGATAAAGGAACTTTACCAATGATGAAAAGAGCAAATAAAACAAGGCAAAATAGTACTGCAAAGAAATTACTAAAACTCACTTTACCATCAGAAGACGTATTAGCTCGCGTTTTTTCATCAGCAAATCTAATCTTAATCGCTTTTGAGCGGCGTTGTTCGTCAAGCTCCACTTCAAACGTGATTTGCTCGCCTTCAACTGGCCGACGTGAACGGCTAAGAAATGAATTTATATGAACGAAAACTTTATCAGGTGAGCCGTCATAAGTAACGAAACCGAACCCTTTTTCATCTTTCCAAGTAATTATTTTTCCTTTGTAGCGCATTACGAACAACTCTCTAAACTCTAACTACCCGCATAACGCGCAAGTACCCACAACAAAATTAAAAGCTGAGATTACCTCAGAACCATAAAAAACAACACAATAATCGGCTGGGTACTTGTCGCAGTTGATGCAGAAGTTAGACTGATGACCTGCACTTGTTTTAGTTTGGTGCATTAACTGTGTAAATTGCCGCCGAACCTTGCCACTGTGGTAATTGATAAGAGCGTGCAATTAACTTCCCATCAGACGTTACAGCAATCATTAAGCCACCCGTAAGAGTAAATACATCTTTAACCTGTGATGTGCTTAGATGGTCAAAAACCGTTGTAGCAGGACACATTGCATTAGCCCCTTGATTATCATATGCCAAAGGCCTAACTGTACCATCATCAAGTAAAACCACCTCGCTTCTATACGCCTTTTTTACAGAACCACAAGTCGTTTTAATAAATTGCTGAATAGCTTTGGAGTATTCCCATACATACCCATCACCTGCCAATAAAGTGGTAAAGATCCCTAATTCAATCCCTCCAGTATGTGCAGAAATAGTATTTAATGTTTGTTGCTTGCCAGTTTTCAAGAAATGCCAAGTATTTCCTGTAAGGATTGCGGCTGGGTTTCGGCCTTCTGTAAAGCTATTCAGTAGAGATTGAACTTGGCCATATTTACCTAAATTGGTAACGCCTGTTGGTGCAGAATAAGGGATTGATGATTGTTGAAAAGAATACACTTGTGAATCTTTACCTATTCCTGCATTTGCAAATGATACACCACCTTTTTGGGAGCTGATAAAGCGTGACATTAACGGCATACCTAATACCGTTTTGTCCCAAGCCATAACTTTTCCATCTTGCTTCAAGTAGGCTTCCTCTACAATTTGTTTTACGCTACTGTCAATTAAAACTGCCTGCTGTGTCTGTGTATTTAGGCTATACGCATTCCCAGCCTTGTCAAGAATATGCAGAGTATTTGCATCTGATGCTCTAACCAATGCAACAATATCTTTTACTGTGTTAACTTTTTCTAATTGTTGCCCATTAGCCAGTTGCCATTTCCATACAGAGCCATCATCACGAAGCAACCAAACCACACTCTCTGATTGCTCATTAGTAGGTATGGATATTCGACGAACTACAAGCCATTCGCTAAGCTTGGGTAAAGGTGTCATGCCAATGACCGAAGGTTCAAAACCGCCTTTAGTTTGTAGATACTCTTGTAGTTGTGAGCGCACCCAATCTATATCAACTTGTGCTTGAGCTGTTCGCAAGGAAAGTACAAAATCTTTCGCGCCATTATTAGGCAGACCATCGTCTTTCAAATCGGTAGCTAATTTTGCTAATAGTGAAGTTAGCTCCGCTTCGACAGAAGTACTTTGATTGCTTGCCACTTGCAGTAACGCTACAGTAGCTCGTAATAAAGATTCATCACCTGCTGATGTTCCAGTTAAGTTAATACTGTCCAATCTTGTGACAGCATTGGCAGGCATTCCAAAAATATTTAGCACTGCATTTTTTGAATCAGTTTCAGCTTCAGAAAAGCTTTTACCGCTTTTTTTGATTTCGCGCAGTCTTTCGGTTTGCAAAGTTGTTAGAGTGTTAATGCTCGGCTTAGAGGAGCTTGCTACTAGGTCTAAAATAGCTCTCAATGTCACTGAGCCTTTAGATTTAGCATTATTAAGCTCATCGTAATAATAGCCGTTAGCAAAAACTTCTACAAAGCGACTACTAATACCAGTGACATCAAAACGGCCTGTATCGTCTGTTTGTGTGGTATATGTTTTACCAGTTGGTTGTAAGTTAGCATCTAGCTCTTGAATTGTCACGGTTGTCCCCGCAACAAACGGGCCTTTTTGGAAAGCTCCACTTTCAATTTTATACGTTGTGCCAGTTGTGCCGCCGTTGTTGTTACTAGCCGAATCACCACCTCCCCCGCCACAAGCGATAAGAGAAGCTGACACCAACACACACAATGCTGTTTTTTTGAAAATATCCATAACTTTTCCTTGCTCCCTATCTGAAAAAAGACTCTAAACGGTAGAGAGATTTTCGTTTATGCCTGTAACCATACCAACAATAAAAAGTCTAACTATTGAACTAACAGGCAACAACCCTGTTGATATTGAAAGTTGAGACTATGCCAAAAGCGTAGAAAAGTACAATAAATGGTTGGGTTGTTGTCCTTGTTGAGTGACGAGTTAGAAGCGTTTTGTTTCAGCGATAAAGTGCGGAGGATTTATGTTTGACTTGCCTTGGAACAAACCGCCTGAGTTTGTGAATGAAAAAGGCTTTAAGTGGTGGCAAGATACCGAAACAACAGGTTATGCCCAAAAGAAAAACCACAAAGGTAAAAAACTTGATGCTGTTTGTTGGTTTGTTGAAGAACCAAACGGGCGAAGAACAAGGATTCTAGTTAGTAAAAGAGGCGAAGTTTTAGAAGAAAACCAGTCTTTAGAGGGGATGGCTTGTAAAATAGATGTTTTGAAGTTTTTGGCGTAGAAGCATCTAACACAGGCATTAACGGGTAACGCCCACACAATATAAGACTGTGGGCTGTTGTAAACAATTTAATACTTTGCATGATTGAGGCGTTATCCGCGTTAAATGCAAAGTTAGACACCCAGTAGAGAAAATAACAATGAAACAGAAAGATGCAAAACTTAGAGTATGCGCCTCATGCGAATGGATTTTTACTGATAAACGACATCCTAAGACAGATGGTTGTCCAAAATGTGGGTTTGCCCACTACGGGGCGCGGTATGTTTACGGTGACAAAGCATACCGCTATGCAATAACACAGAAGCCTTGGTTTGACAAAAAGATGAGCGACTATGCTTATAAGTTGAGCCAAGAAATTGGTGTCTAACAACCTATTAAGCCGTAACTACCGCACTGAAAATAGACTTGCACTGTTGGTTGGGTAGTTATCGGACTTGAAGGAGAGTTAGAAAGCGTAGTGTTGTGACGATGAACTTTAACGATGATGAGGTGATAACGTGAAGATTATTAAGAAAGGCGTAATACCTAGCGATGCTTACAAAATGGAATGCCGATACTGTAAGGCGGTTTTTGAGTTTACAAAATCAGAAACTAATGTTGTTTTTGACCAGCGTGACGGTAATTTTATGCAGCTAAAATGCCCTTGTTGTAGCAAAGACTTAACCTGTAACGTGTAAGCGTCTAACACGGTTATTAAGCAGTACAACCCCACTGCTATTATTTAAAACTTTGGAGTAAGTGAAAATGAATAATGAGAAATTAGCGGCTGGGTTAGCATCTGACTTGAACCGCGAGTTAGATACAGTCGATGACGGGATGATGTGCGTTTGGCGTGATAACACAGAAATAAGTCATTACTTGATGATGCACATTAACGACCAAGAAAACATGGAAGGCTGGCAAGAAAGCCTTTGTGCTGATGCCGCTAGTGTTATTGATAGGCTACGCGCTGAGGTCAGAAAGCTACGCAGCACAATTAAGCAAGAAGCTGATTATTGCTACAAGTGGGCTGCTGGTGCTGAAATGATGGGCGACGATGACAGAGCTAAACGGCATAAAGAGCGTGGCGATAGATTGATGGCGAGTATCTAACTACCATAATTCAGCCGTAACCACTTACACACGGCAAGTAAACCTACACAACCGATTTGGTGGTTATCGGTTGCAATGAGAGTTGGGCAGGTGTTGCGATGGATATGAATAGAATTGGTGGCAATAACCACCGCGCAGAGATGCAAGAATTACGAAGAATGATGACCGCACTTAATAAAATGGAAGCGGATAGACGCGAAGTTGACGCTGAAAAGCGTATTTTGTTTAAGGCTGGCGAACACGAGCATGACGCAAAGTGTTTTGTAATTGACCCGACCAATAGACCCGAAGTGAAACGCGGCAAAGGAAAGGTTAAACGGTGGTGATGCCCAACTAAAAAATTAAGCAGTAACGCCACACAAACATTTTAATACTTTCATAGCAGTTTGGGTATTTATCGGCTTGAATGAGAGTTAGAAAGCGTAGTGTTGTGGCGATGAACTTTAACGATAATGAGGTGAATGATGAAAAAACAAGGTAATTGGTATATGTGGTTTGTTGGCGATGCTCATATTGATGCGTGTATGGCTTGCTCACATTACAAAGATGCTTTAAAGCCAACGCCGAATAAAAAACGGAGCAAGGTTAGCTTGCGTAAAAAACTCTTTAAATACTACAAAAGAGCAAAGCATGGCGGTGCTTGGTAGCAGCGTCTAACTACTAGTACACGCCCTAATTGACGTTTTATTTCACGTCATTATTGACGCATATCCATATACGCATCAAAAGTGACGTATAATCCTGACAACAATTAAAGCCCAACCGAAAATTATAACAAAAGCTCTAAACAATTGCAAAATATTGCACTAAAAGTTAGGCTATGTAAAGTTCATTTAATCAAAATCATAAGGACATGAATCTTGACCACCGACTTAACATTATTACAGCAAGTTTCTGTAAAAATCCGCGTCAAACACTACAGCATTCGCACCGAAGAAGCCTACTTAGGCTGGATAAAACGTTTTATATTTTTTCATAATAAACAACATCCAAGACAGTTAAGAGCGCAACATATAGAACAATTTTTAAGCTATTTAGCTGTCGAGAAAAACGTCTCTGCATCTACACAAAATCAAGCGTTATCAGCTATCTCATTTTTGTATAAAGACGTTTTAGCAATGGATATACCCGAACTAGAAAACGTTAGCCGTGCTAAAAAACCGCAAAAACTACCTGTAGTACTCACTCAATACGAAGTTAAATGTTTACTTGCTCAATTAGACGGCACTGTTTGGCTTATTGCGTCGTTATTATATGGCAGCGGTATGCGTTTGTTAGAGTGTCTTCGCTTACGCGTCAAAGATGTTGATCTTAATAAAAATCAAATTATTATTCGTGATGGTAAGGGTCAAAAAGACCGCATCACCATGCTACCTCAATCATTAGTAAAACCTTTAGCCACCCACTTAGAAAAAGTCAAACTGTTACATACACAAGCTCTAGCAAACAATTACGGCACTGTTTATCTTCCTAATGCTTTAGCTAAAAAGTATCCTTTTGCTAATACAGAGTGGGCTTGGCAGTATGTTTTTCCTGCAAAACATGCGAGTATCGACCCACGTTCTGACACCAACCAACGACACCATGTGAACGAGCAAGTCATTCAACGTGCGATAAAAATGGCTATTGTGGCCGCTAACATCGCTAAACCTGCTAGTTGTCATTCGTTGCGGCATTCGTTTGCGACTCATTTACTAGAAAGTGGTTATGATATTCGTACGATTCAAGAGTTACTGGGACATCAAGATGTACAAACGACGATGATTTACACCCATGTATTAAATAAGGGCGGCAAAGGGGTTATTAGTCCGCTTGATAATGTTTGATTTTTATAGGGTATTTATATGAAAACATTTTTTTCGTTAATTGACCAACTTAACGAGACATCTAACAATAGCGAAGATATTAAAGCCGAAATATGGCGTACGTATGGTGCTAATAAAGCGGTTTTAGCCTTAGATATGAGTGGCTTTTCGTCCACAGTACGGCGCGAGGGAATTATTTCTTATTTAGCCAAAATCCGGAAAATGCAGCTTTTGACGCAACCTTTAATTACTCAGCATCAAGGCGAAATTATTAAGTATGAAGCTGACAATTTATTAGCTATTTTTGATGATTGTCACATGGCACTTAATGCCGCTCTCGCCATTAATAAAGCTTGTTTTGATACAGGTGTGAGTATTGGCCTAGATTATGGACAAATTTTAGTTATAAAAGAGCAAGACTGTTATGGTGATAGCGTTAATATGGCTTTTAAATTGGGCGAAGATATTGCTCAAAAAAATGAGATTCTTATTACCGCAAACATCAAGCAACGCCTAAGTGATACGGTAGGCGTTGAGTTGATAGAGCAGCATATTTCTATTTCTGGATTGGCATTTTTGGCGTATCAAGTAAATGCTGTTTAAGTTATTGACTCACTGCCTGTAAAATTTAACTGTCGCCATGCTTCATATACCGCCACCGCCACCGTGTTTGATAGATTTAAACTACGCCCTTCTTTCATGGGTAATTTAACAAACTGAGTATTAAGCAAGGCTAATTCGGCTCTTACCTCTTCATTTAAGCCTTTGGTTTCATTGCCAAATAACAACACATCGTTAGCTTGATACTTAATGCTAAATGAGCTTTGAGTGCCTTTGGTACTAAATGCAAAAATACGCTCAGGCTTAATAAAGGCAACACAATCTGCCCATGACTCATGCACATGAACTCGCGCCCATTCGTGATAATCTAAACCTGCTCGTCTTAATTTACTATCTTCTAACTCAAAAGCAAGTGGTTTAATCAAGTGCAAAATTGCGCCTGTATTGGCACATAAACGAATAATATTGCCTGTATTACCTGCAATTTCGGGTCTAAACAACACCACATTTAGCATAAAAAAATATTCTCAAAAATAAATTAGGTTTGTGTCAACTTTTTGGCTTGCTGAGCGTTTTATTAAACAAGCAGCGTTAATTTAACCTAACGATGATAAATTAATTTAAAAGCAGATGCGATTTTTTTAGCAATAACTGAGGAGAGGTTTAATGAGCGATATAATAAAATTAAGGCTTGATGATGATTTATCATGATAGCTCAAACGCCAACGCTTAGCTTTGGTCAAGCACACCCATTATTAGTAAAGCCTATGTCCAACCATCGTCCTCAACCCATATCTATAGACCAATGGCTGAAAGATATTGGTCGCCGTGCCTTAGTGATGACTAATATTGCCTTACGTCATCATGAGGTGAGTCAAGATATTGTACAAGATAGCTTACTAGCGTTTATTAGCCGTTATGCCGATAAGCCTAATACTGAATGGACACCGCTCTTTTATACCATTTTGCGTAGTCAAATAATGGACTATAAAAGAAAACAAGCGCGACGTGGTAAATGGCTAACGTGGTTTAGCTCTAGTCGTGATAATGACGATGACGCAGAAGACCCAATGGCTCAAATTATCACTGAGACAGATCAAAACCCCGAAACCTTATTGGCACGAGCAAATGATATTAGTACGGTACAGCACATATTAAGCCAATTACCCAATAGGCAGCAGGAAGCTTTTTTATATCGCGCATGGGAAGGCTTGGATATTAAAACCACAGCAGAGATTATGGGGTGTAGCGAAAGCAGCGTTAAAACGCACTATACCCGCGCCCTACAGGCATTGCGTCACGGCTTACAGGAGCCAATATAATGAATACTCAAAAAACAAAGCTTATTGATGATAATACACTCGCGAATCAGGTGTGCCATAGTTTAGACACCCAAAGCCAACAGCCCTCAAGTTTTGACAATACCTTGGCATTACTGGCACAACAGGCTAAACAAGCGAGGCAACAGGCTATAACCCAAAAGAACAGTCAAAAACATTGGTTGTGGTTTGGTGGCAGTTTGGCCATGGCCGCTTGCGTGGCAATGATTACCCTTACACCACTTAAGCCTAGCAATACCATAGCACCGCCAATCCATTACACTGCCAGTCAAGACAGCACTGTGCCTAGTGTTGACCCCCAATTATTAGAAGATATGGATATGCTCATGGTTTTAGGTGAAGACAGTTAGGCTTCGACTACGCTCAACCATCAACAAATGCACCCTGAGCCTGTCGAATGGCAATACGCTACTATATTAAACGGACAAAGATGATGAAATTATATGTATTAGTAATTGGTTTATTAGTTGCCAACATAAGTTGGGCTGAGGGGACATCTTGGCAGAGTTTACCTGCAAGTAGTCAACAAACTTTAAGTCAGCTTAAAGACTCTTGGGATACTTTACCGCCAAACAAACAGGATAAGTTTGCACAACACGCCACACAGTGGGAAAAAATGTCGCCTAAAGAACGTGCAGAAGCTCAACGGCGTATTGAACATTGGCAATCGCTTTCACCTCAAAAACGTCAAGCGATGCTAAAGCGTTATGAGGATTTCAAGCAGCTCTCTCCAGAAGAAAAAGCAAAAATAAAACGTAAGTGGCAATGGTTTAAAGACTTGTCTCCACAAGAAAAAGACAAATTACGCCAACAATGGCAGTCTTTATCAAGTAAAGAAAAAGCTGCGCTTAAAGCCAAAATGCGTGATGCTGCACCTACAGAGCGTGGTCAACTGCGGCGTGAGTTTTTAAATAAGCATAATTAGCCGCTAAAAACACACTCATTTACGCAAATTTTGATGTGACGATTTTATTTTAGCCTTATTAACCCGTAGAATTGCCACCATAATTGCAATTTACTGGAAAGATAATGAATCGAAAAAATCGTCCTTATGACATTATTTTATTAGGCGCAACAGGATTTACAGGCCAACTCACCGCCGATTATTTATTAAAACAAAACACGCCCATTAAATTAGCACTTGCAGGGCGTGATGCACAAAAACTAGAACAAGTACGCGAATCTTTATTAGCCGATAACCCCAATGCGGCAATACCTGATTTATTAGTTGCCGATAGCCATAATATGGCAAGCCTAAAACAATTATGCACTCAAACTAAAGTTGTGATTAGCACCGTGGGCCCTTATATGGTTCATGGCGAAGATTTGGTGACCGCGTGTATTACCCAAGGCTGTGATTATGTTGACCTTACTGGTGAGCCGCAATTTGTAAGCAAGATGCAACAAAAATATGGGGCAGATGCCATTAAAGCAGGCGTTAAAATTGTTAATTGTTGCGGTTTTGACAGCATTCCGCATGATTTGGGCGTATTTTTTACGCTACAAAGTTTAGAGAAAAAATTAGGTTTAGAAGTCTTGCAACAATCCAGTGTGGCAGTTGAAGGTTTTGTGCGTGGTCATGGTGATATTTCTGGTGGCACATGGCATTCGGCAATTAATGCCATGCCACAATGGCAAGACTTTATTAAAGAGCGACGTTTGCAATATAAACAACAGCTTGATGGCCGTGAAATTTGTCTTATCGAAAAACCGACGATTCGTAAATTAAAAGATGGCTGGGCAGCACCGCTTTCCACCATAGACCCAATGATTATTGTACAAAGTGCAAGACGTTATGCTCATTATGGCCGTTCTTTTAGTTATGCTCATTTTGGGGTTGTGCCGCAATTACATCGTTTGGCGTTAACCAGTGCGGCGGTTGCAGGTGTTTTTGCGTTGGCACAATTTAATAAAGGCCGCGAATGGTTAGCCAAACAACGCCCATCAGGTACTGGCCCTGCACCTGAAGATAGAGCGCGTCATTGGTTTAATGTAGAGTTTGTGGCTAGTGTACAAACACCACAGCAACAAAATGTGACACTGCGTACTTTAGTGAGTGGTGGCGACCCAGGTTATGACGAAACAGCCAAAATGCTAGCCGAAAGCGCGTTGTGCTTATTACACGATAGAACGCAATTACCACCACACTTTGGCATTGTAACGCCTGCCGAAGCGATGGGCGATGTACTGATTAAGCGTTTGCAAATTGCAGGCATGAGTTTTGAGGTTAAGTAGTCAACGTTTAGCGAGTAAATACGTGGCTTTTTGCTCGCTATTCATTAAAAACTCAAGGACTGACCGTACGCACTAAACGCGCATAATACATAGAACCTTTATAACTAGCTGACTCGCTGCCATCTCTAAAGTTGATAGCCCATGCGCTAGTCGTACCATTAGCCACACTATCTGCCGTCCAATAATAGCCATTTTGAGTGTTGGCAAAGTATTGCGCGTCAATTGCAGGGCTAAACGTACCATAATTAATAATTGAGTCTAACTCTGCTTTGTTGGGTAATCGCCAATCTTGATAACCACAGAGCTTTTGGGTATTAACTTGTTTAATCAAAGTATCGGTATTTTGACCGCTTTTTGACTCACCAATGTCACTACCATTGGTTAAATAATTGGTGCTGTACCACGCATAGGTTTTGGTTGCCTCGTGTGTGCCGCCATCGGTAGTTTTAGCTTCCCACATTAAGCCTGTCACATTATCTTGAACGCATGCCCAAGCAGTTGCATTACTGGCTACTGTTTGCCCTGCGGTGCTTATTTTACTAAAGTCAAAACTCGCAACACCTGCACCCGTTTTGCTAATTTGTGTACTGGCTATTAAATAATCACGCCCTACGTCGGCATCCTGATTTAAACCCGCAAAACTTAATAAATTAGCTTGGCTACAGTCATTAAACCATGTGGTGTTATTGGCGCACTTTGTAATGCCTGTATCGTTAAGATTGCTTAAAGTTGTCAGCACTAAAGCAGGTGTTTTAACAACAAATACCGTACTTGGAGTAGCCAAGCCCTCTTTATCTTTGACTACTAGCTTTAAGGCATAATCAGTTTGGGCTTTTAAACCCGTCAAGGTAGTTTGAGTGGCATTTCCAAAAAATTTTAGTTGTGCTGCGCTAGGCGTAAAATCTGTTGTTCCTTCATTAAGATATAACTCATAAACCAAAACTGAGCTAGCTGTTGTGTCATCCGTTGCTGTTTTCCATGTTGCGGCAATCGTTTGGTAATTAGTGGCTTTTACTGTATTAAAGGCCACATTTTGAGGAGCTGTATTGGTAGGCGTAGGGTTACCGCCACCATTATTAGTCACCGCTTGTGTGGTAAATGGCACTAAGGCACTGATGGTTGCTAAACCTTGTGCATCTTTTACCACTAATTTAGCCACATAGCTGGTTTGAGCTTTTAAGCCCGTTAAGGTAGTTGATGTAACATTTTTAGCGGTAAATTTTTGAGTGGCTGCGCTTGGCTCAAACGTAGTATTACCTTCGATTAAATGCAACTCATAATCAAGCTGATTACTTGCTGTTGTATCATCGGTGGCGGTATTCCATGACAATGCGACCGTGGTTTGTGTAGGGGTTACACTTTTAAAAGAGACATTATTAGGTGCTTGATTGCCTATATTAGGTGTAGATGGGTTACCCGAACCATTATTATTAGTATTTGATGTTGTACCTGAGTCACCACCCCCACCACCACACGCGGCTAAAGCGCAAGTCATCGCTATGGTTAAATATTTTAAAGAGCAATTATTATTTTTAGATGATACAACACAAGCCAACATAAGAATTATCCTTAGATATTATGCGTAAGTCCGATTGGATTGATTATAGATTTTAAGAAACAAGATAGATTATACGTTAGCAAGTTGCGTTGTGAGAACTATTTATAGAGAGTAAACGCTAATATCTACTCTCTATAAATAAAAACTGATTACACAGGCTTATAGGTAACACGCTGTACCGCATCTAACCAGCCTGCATACATTTGCTCGCGCTTTTCTATACTCATGGTGGGTGTAAACTCACGTTGACAATGCCATAACTCAGCAATAGCATCAAGCGAGGCAAACTTACCTACATGTAATCCTGCCAACCATGCTACACCTAAAGCGGTGGTTTCGGTGACCGTTGGTCTATCAACACACACGCCTACAATATCCGACAAGGCTTGCATTAACCAATTATTAACCGCCATGCCACCATCAACACGCAAGGTGTGTAATTTTCCTGCACCGTCTTTTTTCATGGCTTCCATGAGGTCACGGGTTTGAAAACACACCGCCTCTAAACCTGCAATCACAATTTCGCCAATGCCTGTATCACGGGTTAAACCAAAAATTGCGCCACGTGCATGAGGATCCCAATACGGTGCGCCCAAGCCTGTAAAAGCAGGCACTAAATAAACACCACGACTATCCATGGTTTCTTCGGCAATGGCTTCGGTGTCACCTGCTTGTTTAATTAACTGAATACCATCACGCAACCATTGCACCGCAGCACCCGCCACAAAAATACTGCCCTCTAAAGCATAAGTGACTTTGCCATTTAAGCGATAACCCACGGTGGTTAACAATCTATGGGTAGAGGTAATTGCCTCATCACCCGTATTCATCACCATAAAACAACCTGTTCCGTAGGTGCTTTTAACCATGCCTGCACTAAAGCATGCTTGTCCAATTAAAGCCGCTTGTTGGTCACCTGCGACGCCACCAATTTGAATCGGTGCGCCAAAAAGCTGGGTTTGAGTTAAACCAAAATCACTGGCCGAATCTTGTACTACAGGCAATAAACTGGCAGGAATATTAAATAATTTAAGTAATTCTTCGTCCCATTCTTGGGTATGAATATTAAATAATAAGGTACGTGCGGCATTGGTGGCATCGGTGGCGTGTTTTTTGCCGCCTGTTAATTGCCAAATAAGCCATGTATCAATGGTGCCAAAGGCTAATTCGCCTTTTTCGGCACGTTTACGCACACCAGCTACATTATCTAAAATCCATGCTAATTTGGTGGCCGAAAAATAAGGGTCTAACAATAAACCTGTTTTTTGTTGAACGAGGCTTTCATGGCCTTTATTTTTAAGTTTTAAACAACTATCCGCAGTACGGCGATCTTGCCATACAATGGCTTTATGTACAGGCTTTCCTGTTTTTTTATCCCATAAAACTGTGGTTTCGCGTTGATTAGTAATACCAATGGCGGCAATTTGTTGTGCGGTAATGCCACTTTGTTGTAAAGCTTCACGACACACAGCCAACGAAGCCTCTGCTATTTCTTGGGCATCATGTTCGACCCAGCCGTCAGCAGGAAAATATTGTTTTAACTCACGCTGCGCTCGGCCAACGGCTTGCCCTTGCAAATTAAAAATAATGGCGCGGGTACTGGTTGTTCCTTGGTCTAAGCTCAATAAATATGGCTGCATTTTTGCCTCTAAAACCTTGTTGCAACTTATAATGCTATCTTGGCGATACTATAAGTTTGTTTATTATCACCAAAAAACAAAATCCACTCACTTAACGAGTGATATTTTGTTTTTTGAATTCTCATTACTCACAGATTACGCCATAATTAGCGACGCTCTGCAAACCTTACTTTTTAGGACTAACACCTAAAACCACGCCATTATTGAACCGTATTATATGATTTTTGTCTTGTTAATTACCGCCCCTGTGAGCCATAGCAACGCATGGCACAGCTATTATTTTGCCCAAGCTGCCTTAAAACAAGGTCATACAGTGCGTACTTTTTTTTATGGTGATGGCGTACAAGTGGCCAATAACTTATTAAGCCCTGCACAAGATGCCTTAAATTTAAGCCAATTATGGCAACAATTGGCACAAGAACATCAATTTGAATTGGCTGTTTGTGTGGCTGCCGCGCTTAGACGTGGTATTACTGATGCCGACAACGCTCACCGCCACCAGTTACAAGGCAGTAATTTAGCCCAAGGATTTAATTTAACAGGATTAGGTACACTCACCGAATGGTTGCTTGAGGCTGACAGAACATTCAGTTTTGTAGGAAGTTAACATGAACCCAGCTCCCCTGTTTATTCAACATCAAGCCCCTTATGCTGGCTATAACGCCCAAGAAACCCTTGATGCCTTATTGGTCATGGCGGCCTTTGGTCAAAATCCGAGTGTGTTATTTCAAGGCGATGGTGTATGGCAACTGGTTGGCACACAGGATGCAACCGCTTTAGGACGCGCTTCTGTATTGGCGCAACTACATGCACTGTCGTTATATGATGTAGAAAATGTGTATGTAGACTTTGACAGCCTGTTACAACGTCAACTCGCCTTAGACGATTTGGCCATTAAAGCCAAAGCCCTCTCTCATTCAGACATGGCTTCGTTTATTAATCAACATACCTTTGTGATTAGAATATAATTATGGCCACTTTACACTTAATTAGTCGCTGTTTATCGCCAGAGCTTCGCACACAAATAAAACATAGTTTATTACCAGATGATGGCCTCGTTTTTTTGGCCGAAGCAATTTACAGCAGTGATTTGGATGATTTTTTGCCAAGACCACTCTATAGATTGTTAAGTGAAAAAACCTTTAGCGCAGATACGTGGCTCGATAAACACAGTAGCGATGTTGAAGATATAGATTATGCGCGATTTGTTCAGTTAGGAGTTGACTATGAACGTAGTCTTAGCTGGCATTGAGCTTGAAGTTGATGATGACGGCTATCTCAAACATCTACAAGATTGGTCGCCTGACATTGCCCAAGCCCTAGCACAACAGCAACAATTAACGCTAACGACTGCACATTGGGAAATAATCAACGCCATACGCGATTTTTATAGTCAATACCAACGCTCACCCACCACACGCGTTTTATTAAAATACTTAGCTCAACAATTAGGCGCACAAAAAAGTAGCAGTATTTATGTGATGCAACTGTTTGGTGGTGGCACTCCTGCCAAAAGCATTGCTAAACTAGCGGGCTTACCCAAACCACCTAACTGTATTTAGGATATTATTTTAAATGGTCATGAAAAATATTTATAAACATAACGAACATCCTTTTGCTCAGTATGTGCGTATTTTGGGTAAAGGCAAAAGTGGTAGCCGCTCTTTAAGTTTTGAAGAAGCACATACCGCGTTTGGTATGATTTTAACAGGTGATGTATTAGAAGCTCAATTAGGGGCTTTTTTGATGTTATTGCGCGTTAAAGAAGAGTCTCCAGAAGAATTAGCAGGTTTTGTTAAAGCAACCCGTGATTGGCTAAATGCGCCACACATTGCGGTTGATTTAGACTGGTCTTCTTATGCAGGCAAACGTAAGCATTATCCGTGGTTTTTGTTAGCGGCTTTAGTACTAGCCGAAAATGGCGTGCGCGTATTTATGCACGGGGCTAGTGGTCATACTATTAACCGCTTATATACCGAAGAAGTATTGCCTGTGTTAGGCCACAACTTATGCCAAACATGGCAAGAAGTACAACAAACACTAGATACACGCAATTTTGCTTATTTATCACTCGATGCCTACTGTCCACCCTTAGCTGAGATGATTCAACTCCGTAATGTGCTAGGCTTGCGTTCACCTGTTCATACCCTATCGCGTTTAATTAACCCACTAAATGCACAATGCTCCTTACAAGCAATTTTTCATCCTGCGTATCGTGAGTCACATCAAAAAGCCGCACAATTATTAAATTATCAAAACACGATGGTGATTAAGGGTGAAGGTGGCGAGTTTGAACGTAATCCTGATGGCCGTTGTTTAGTTAAAGGCATTCAAGATGGTGAGCTGTATGATTTAGAATGGCCAATGATGTTTGAAGAACGTCATCAAGCCGAAGAAGCCTTTGAATTAGATGATTTTTTGGCGGTATGGCGTGGTAAAAAACCACATCAATATGGTGAAGCAGCCGTCATTGGCACATTGGCTTTAGCCTTAATGGGCTTAAAAAAGGCGACTGACCCAGAAGCTGCCCTAACACTAGCACAACGATGGTGGAAGCATCGTAAGGCGGCCAAAAAAGCACAATCGGGTGAGCAAATAGATTTATTTGATTTATAGAACGAATATATCAATTCAAAACACCTCACCCTAGCCCTCTCCTCAAAGGAGAGGGAATTTAAGCATTTCAAATAGATTTAGAACCATAACCGCCACTAGGACGCTTAGGTGGGTCGGTACTTTCATCTGGTGGAATCTGACGAATTTTACCGCCTGCCGATAAAAACCGTTCCATCTCTTCTTCTAATTGACGACGTGCCGCTTCTTTACTCGAGACCGTTAAGGTTTCGGCATCAGCCAAAATATCTTTCTCTTTTTCTTTGTTCTTACTCGCAGGAGAGTCATCATTGTCACTTTCTATGACGACATCATCGTCAATAGGATCTTCATCTACGGTGTCAGCGGTTTCATCAAATTCATCATCATAATCATTGTTAGCCATTTTAATGACTCCTCTTATTTATCATACAAACAGCAAAAGTTAATTGAGCGCAGATTAACAAACCTCGTAAATTTTTACCGCTTTTTTTGAAAATTTCTAGCGGTATTTGGTGTTGATTGACGGCTTATTAAGCAAATTTATACAATTTATTAAGATTCGACATTAATGAGCCATTGTGGGTAAATCACCGACTAAACCCATGGCTTGTTTTTCAAAAAAGCCTTTAAGCCATAAATGATGATTTATTTGACGCACCGCCTCATTACGCGCCACCACTAAAGCAGGTTGTTTAAGCGCGTAAGCTCGCTCTAAGGCCGTCATACTGTGCATTATTAAGGCATTATGAGGGCGACGACGACGGCTATAACGACTTAGACTTTGCATATTTCCTAAAGCCAAACCACGCTTTAAACTATGCTCTATTTCTTCGGCTAACACCGCAGCATCTAAAAAGCCTAAATTTACGCCTTGCCCTGCGAGTGGGTGAATGGTATGTGCGGCATCCCCAACCAACGCCAAACCTTCTAAAAAATATCGCTGTGCATGACGTGCAATCAGTGGAAAAGCATAGCGCGTATCACACCACTCCACTGCACCTAATTCTTGGGCAAAATGACGGCTTAATTGTGCTTTAAAGTCATCATCCGATAATGCCAAAATGCGTGCCGCTTGTTCATTTTTTATCGACCACACAATCGAGCAATAATGTTCATCGGGCAGAGGCAAAAAGGCTAAAGGGCCTGAACCCAAAAAAACCTGACGCGCACAATCTTGGTGTGGCTGTTGGGTTTTAACGGTGCAAACAATCGCTTGTTGCTGATAATCCCATGTATCAATGCCTATACCTACTAATTGACGAATCGCCGAAAATGCACCATCTGCACCCACAACCAAAGGCGTAGTGATAACTGTGCCACTGGCCAACGTGACTTGCCATTGTTGCGTTAAACGCTCCAACGCAACGACTTTGTCTGGCACAATAAGTTTGACACCGCCTTGTACAGCGCACTCAGTTAAAGCCCATTGCAATAAATTATTTTCGACTAAACAGCCTAAATGACTCACGCCAACATCATAAGCCGAAAATAATAACTCACCATGCCCTTCTTGCTCACGCACTTGCATAGTACTAAAAGGCGCGTAGCGTTTTTGTTTAACCAACGACCATGCGCCTACATGGGTCAACATATTTTGACTAGCACGAGTTAACGCCGAAACACGTGGCTCATAAGGGGCTTGATTATTTGGCTCAGTGGCGTGTATTTGGTCTATTACCACAATATTAAGTGATAAATGCTGTAAAGAAGCGGCCAATAAACTGCCGACCATGCCTGCGCCAACAATGACTATATCTGCTTGCACGTTTTAGCCTTTCATAAGTTGTTCAATATCAATCACTGACTTAGGTGCGGCATCGGTTAAAACCTCGTGGCCCGTTTTGGTGACCAACACATCATCTTCAATTCTAATGCCAATACCACGCCATTTAGCCGAAACACGTTCATTATCGGGTGCAATATACAAACCCGGTTCAATGGTTAATACCATGCCTGCTTCGAGTTGCCGCCATTCGTCAGCCAATTTATAATCACCTACATCATGCACGTCCATACCTAACCAATGGCCTGTACGGTGCATATAAAACTCACGATATAATTCTTTTTCTAGGTTTTCGCTTAATGAGCCTTGTAACAAACCTAAGTCGAGCAAACCTTGCGTTAAAATTTCTACCGCCACCGTATGCGGTTTATCCCAATGATTATCAGGATGCACCGCATCAATAGCCGCTAATTGTGCTTCTAATACAATCTCATAAACCGCTTTTTGCTCACCCGAAAAACGACCCGACACAGGAAAAGTACGAGTAATATCGGCGGCGTAATGGTCTAATTCTGCCCCCGCATCAATTAATACCAACTCACCTTTTTGCATTTGGCGACGGTTTTCGACGTAATGTAAAATACAGGCATTATGGCCAGAACCCACAATAGTATTGTAGGCAGGTGCCACACAACCATGACGCATAAACTCATAGATTAATTCGGCTTCGAGTTCGTATTCATATAAACCTGCTTGGGCTTTTTGCATGGCTTTAATGTGAGCATTGGCACTAATGGTGGCCACCTTACGCATCACACCCAATTCTTCGGCACTTTTATACAAACGTAATTCATGTAATAAATGATTGAGCATCAGCAATTCGGCAGGTGCTTTTGCACCTTGTCGCGCCTTAGCACGAATACTATTAAGCCAATGAATCACTTTATTATCAAATTCGGCTTGACCACCCAAATTAACGTAAAGCTTTTTTTTGCCTTCCATTAAGGTAGGCATAATTTCATCAAGTTTACTAATTGGGTATGATTCATCAGCACCATATAACTCAATAGCACCCTCTAAGCCTGCTCTATAACCGTCCCATAATTCGCGCTCTTTGTCTCGCTCACGGCAAAACAGCACAAATTCACCCAAAGGACGATTAGGAATAATACATAGCACGGCCTCTGGCTCGGCAAAACCCGATAAATAATAAAAATCACTGTCTTGGCGATAACGATAATCGGCATCACGATTACGAATATATTGCGGTGCCGCAGGCAATATGGCAACGGAGTCCGACCCCATCCATTGCATTAAAGCGTTACGACGTTGAGCAAACTGCTGTCTAGGCAAAAGAGAGTGCATATTTTAATAACTCTTATAAATTTAGCACATTCACCCTATGGGAGAGGGATGGGGTGAGGGAAACGACAAAACACCAACAATCCCTAGTGTAATTGGTCATGTTGCGGGCGATGCTCTTCTGTAGGCGACATTTCTTCAAATAAATGTACCACCGCAAAACGTACAAATTCATGTAACTCTACATAAGCTTTTTCGTCTTCTTCGGTTTCGGCTTCAAAGTCACCGTCCACATGCACAATGTTAACAATATCTTGTAAGGTTTCTTGAATGTCGCCTTTTTGTAAACGCGCATCATCGCCACGTACTGCCAAACCAAAACCTGCCAATAAGCCTTGACACCAATCGGCTAAAGCCGTCACCCTCTCATTTAGTGTATAATCATCACTGGGCAATAATGGACTAAAAACAATATCCGATGCACCTAAAGCCTCTAGGGTGGCTAATTGTATTTGCCATACGGTCGCAATCAGGGCATCATCAAAGACTTGGTCGGTTTCGGTATGAGCCTCCAAGATTTTTATAAGTTGTTGTCTATTAAGGCGTACACCTGCCGCTAATAAACCCGTAATAAAACCGTGCATTTCACTGGCGGTTGCCACTAACTGCAAATCTTGTAACATGTGTTGCAATGACTGCAAACTGGGAACGGTAGCAACAGGGTGCATAATAAATTCTCACATTGACCACGGTTAAATATAAAATCTATATTAGCCGCCAAACTCTTGTAGTGCGACAAAAAAATGCTAGAACAAGACTTTCGCGCGTTAAATTCGCGCATCGACAGCCTCATTCAAAAGATTCAAGCCTTAAGTGCCGAGAATCATAACTTAAAACAGACCAGTGGCGATACGCGTCAATTAAAAGCGCAACTCGAAAGCCTAGAAGCTGAAAGTCAGTCTTTTAAAGCTAAAGAAGCGTCGTGGCATGCTGAGCGTAGCAAGTTACTGGCCGAAAAAGAAGAACTGAGTCGTAAAAATGACCATGCGCGGGCGCGTGTTGAGGCCATTATTTTACGCTTAAAAGCATTAGAAAGCCCTGAAGTCTAAGCTCACCCTCTTTTTTTAAGGATTACGTTATGTCTACTCAGCCTATTGATGTGATTATTTTTGATAAAAGCTATCGCATAGAATCGCCTGCTACCGAGCAAGAAACACTAAAACAAGCCGCTAAGTATCTTGATGAAAAGATGAAAGAAATACGCCAAGCGGCGCGTGGTTTAGAAGGCGAGCGCGTTGCGGTGTTGGCTGCACTTAATATATGCCATGAGTTATTTGAAAACAAAAAACAAAATGATATGGCTCAAAAAATGGGTCAAGCCTTGCAAATGCTCACAGGCAAAATTGATAAAGCCTTAGCTAAAACAAACTAAGCCATTGAAAAAAAAGCGTTTTGTGTATAAATCTTAAACAAAGAAACACCTAAACTGTAAAATGCTTGCCTCATGGCTTGCATCTTACGTTTACTGCGATATACTAAAAACATCTCTGGAGTGTGCGCCGATCTATCGCGTCCCCTGAGCCGATAATTTTTCTTTCGGAAATGACGTATTGTTTACGGTGTGCATGTCTGCTAAGTCGCAAGACCTCTAGTTCAGAAAGCCTAAAGTGGCATACTCCTTTCCACCTTGAACCTCTGGGTTCAAGGGTCTAGATGGATAGCGGCACTCTGGAGTACTTTTAAAAGTAAGTTACGTCCCCTCCAAACAAAGCTCTCAACCATCAATCCTCTGTAGCCACTAGATTAGCCGTCGCTTATTTAAACTATATTGTTGAGTTTTTTTATAAGCACCTCTATTTTTAGTAGAGGTACTATCTACTAATACCATCACCATATTAAAAAAAAATAAAAAAAAAAGTAGAGTTTTTTCGTAAAACAAATGCAGGAAGTTCGTTTATTTTAAATATTTTTTATACTTCAAATTAAACGACTAAAAAATTTACATCAAAAGGGAGATATTTATGATTTCTGGTGAGTCAAAAAAATTAACTATTGCTATTTGGGCTTTAACCATAACTATAATTGTTTCAACATTGATTGAGTCTTCTATTTTATTAGTAATTTCTGACACATTCGATGAAGTAGAGAAAATTGAAAAAAGCCTAGATCTCTACCCAGTTTACCTACTCAATATGAAGAACATTACCTAAAAAATGAAATAGAAATACTTAGATCAAAGGTTAACACTAGAATATCTACTCACCCAAATGACGAATATGCCTATTACTATCTTGGACGTATTCAATATAAAGAAGGCTCTTTTGAAAAGGCTTATTTGAACTTTAAGAAGGCAACCGAATTAGACCCAACTTGGGAGCGAGCATCAGAATACATGGAGTTATCAGAAAATAGGTAAGGCTCAAGTCAAAACCAATACACATAAACTAACGTATCTTATCTAGAATGCTTTTTTTGGCTACCCATTAGCAATATTTTTAATACTTAAGCTTTTGGTTGTTATTCAACAACTTTTATTGATTCGTGGTGTTAATCTAGGGCTGGTTGACGCTTGCTTAAACTATCCCTTCGACTCTCAGGGAGCGTTTTTGTGCTGGCTGAGCGGAGTCGAAGCCTCTTTTGATGTGGTTTTATTTGGATTTTTCAGGCAAAACAACCTGAATTTCAAAACATCAACAGACTCTAGTTAAAATCATTGAAAATTTGCTTATTCCTAATGTAATAAAGCGGCTCGTATTTATGTCTAATACCCAGTTAAACCTCATACGTAAACAACTGCGTCAACAGCTACGCCAAAAACGTCGTCAACTTACACCTTATCAACAAAAAAACGCCGCAAAAAAAACAGCGCAACGATTAGTTAAACTCCCCTGTTTTAAAACAGCACAACGGATTGCCTTTTATCAAGCCACAGATGGTGAGTTAAATCCTCAAGCCCTAATAAAGCTCGCGCTAAAACACCATAAAAAATGTTATTTACCTGTTTTAAGACGTTTTCCTAAGTATGAATTAGCGTTTGTACGCATTTATGCTCATTCAAGGCTACAAAAACATCGTTTTGGTTTTAAAGAGCCTCAAGGTAGGCCACGTTTATTTATTCATCAACTAGATATGGTGTGTATGCCATTGGTTGGTTTTGATAGTCACTGCCAACGCTTAGGTATGGGAGGTGGTTTTTATGATAGAAGTTTAGCGCGTAAAAAATGGGGGCAAGCATTTACAGTCGGTTTAGCTCACCAATGCCAACAAGTCACACAAATACCTATTGCAGCATGGGATATGGCTCTAAATGCCGTGTTAACACCTAATCAAAGCCATTTACGATAAATGTTGGCGCAAACAACGTGAGGCATCACGCGCTTCACGGTCAACAATGTTATCGGCAAAGTCTAACATCGCACGTGCATATTCTTTATTTTGTCTAAACCAAACCATATCTACAACACGGCCACTGGCACGGCGTACCGACACATAAAAGCGTGTTTGCAAGGCAAGCTCTTCATCTGTATAACTAGGGGCATTTATTACCCTTGAGGCTGACATAAAAGCTCCTTCGCTCAATATTTAAGGCCACGCTTATATTTAGGCATCTACTTAACGACAGAAACTAACAAAAAACGCGCAATTTTTAACAACTATTGTTAAACAATAAAACAAAAACTCTAAAAATTAGCACTAGGGGCATCTTGGGCTATAAACAACTCAGTACCAATTTGCTTATAAAACGTGCTAATTTAAGTAAAAGACACCAGTCATCGGTAATTTTTGTTTTAATACTGTACCTAGGCTTTAAGTTATAGTTAAAATCGGGTTAATTATGATAAATAACACAAAAACTTACCGTGCCTAAAGACTAGGCTTAAGGTAAAAGACTAAATAAGTATCACGCGTTAGCCTTAAAAAACACCTAAGCGATAACTGCGTAAGTCAAAAATGCAGCACGATTCTTATCTCTCTTCACTAAATAGCAGCAGGATTAGCGACTATGGCTAAAATATCTTTTTCGTGGAAAAGCGACTGGGTGGTTGGCCTTGTCATTGCGGGGTTGATGGTTGCCGCATCGCCCTCTTCTGTCATCGAAAACCTAGAACGTAATGCCTATGATGTAGGTGTAAAGTCGAGCGTGCATAGCGCAGGTGACAAAATAGCGGTGATTGCGATTGATGATGAAAGCATCGAAAATATTGGTCGTTGGCCGTGGCCGCGTAGCTATTTGGCACAAATGATTGCAGGCTTACATCAAGGTGGCGCAAAGGCCATTGGCGTACCTATTTTTTTATCAGAGCCACAAATTGATGCGGGCTTAAAATCTATTATAGATTTAAACGATTATTACAATCAAAATTTAGCCTCGATGACCGACAACAATGCAATTGGCGAATTAGGCATGAAATTGGCCGAAGCGGAGTCTGCACTTAATACCGACCAACAATTAGCCGATAGCATGACAGCGGCTAATAATGTTGTGTTACCGATGCAGTTTGTGTTGGGCGAAATGCAAGGTCGCGCCGATACAAAACTACCTGATTATGTGACTAAACACCAAGTTACCCCCGAAAACATTCACGATAATATTGATGCCACCTCGCTCAATATGTTGCCTCCCGAAACCAATTTTGCTGTGCCGCCTATTCCTATCTTGGGTAAAAGTGCCGCCCTTCTTGGTCATTTAAGCTATAACCCCGACAGTGATGGTGGTGTGCGTACCGAGCCTTTAGTGGTGAGTTATGATGGCTCGTTATATCCCTCATTAGCCTTGATGTTAGCGGCTAAAAGCTTGAATTTAGATGCCAAAGATATTCGGGTTAATTTAGGACAAAGTGTACAACTGGGTAAAATCAATATTAAAACCGATGCCTTTTCACAAATGCGTACCTTTTATTATGGTGACGTAAACGACTCCTCTCCTTTTAGAGTCGACTCTTTTTATGATGTGGTCAGCGGTAAAATTCCCGTTGATAAATACAAAGATAAAATCGTGATTATTGGCCCTACGGCTTATGGTTTAGGTTCACCACAAGTGACTCCTATCTCGCCCAAAATGGAGCCCGTATTAATTTTGGCGCACAATGTGGCCAGCATTTTAAATCAAAACTTTTTTATAGTGCCGCAGTGGAGCAACCTCTTACGTTGGGGCTTATTTTTACTAGGCACATTGTATATTTGTGTATTACTACCGCGTTTATCTGCTAAACAAGCGGTGTTAGTATCATTTGGTTTTGTGAGTAGTTTAATGGTGGCTCACTTTGTCTTAATGACCAATTCGGGCATTTGGGTGCCGTTAATGTTGCCTGCGGCCTTAGTGGTTATGGGACACGTCTTACTCACCACCAAACATTATTTAGTCACCGAAAAAGCCAAATTACGCTCTGATGAAAAATCATCCGAATCTAATCGCATGTTGGGCTTGGCCTTACAACAACAAGGCCAGTTAGATATGGCCTTTGAAAAATTTCGTCAATGTCCGCGTGATGAAGATATTTTGGCGGTGATGTACAACTTAGCTTTAGATTACGAGCGTAAACGTCAATTTAATAAGGCTATTTCGGTTTATCAATATATCTCTGATTTTGCACCTGACTTTAGAGACCTAAAAGACAAATTGGCTCGCGCCAAAAAACTCGAAGAAACCGTTATTTTAGGTGGCAGTAGTGGTTCTGCCTCTAACTCTACGCTGATTTTAGACCCTAACAGTGACGAAAAACCAATGCTTGGTCGTTATCAAATCGAAAAAGAATTGGGTAAAGGCGCAATGGGTGTGGTTTATTTGGGTAAAGACCCAAAAATTAACCGCGTGGTTGCTATTAAAACCATGGCTTTAAAAGAAGAATTTGAAGCCGATGAGTTAGATGACGTTAAAGAGCGTTTCTTCCGCGAAGCCGAAACCGCAGGCCGTCTCAATCATCCTAACATTGTGACTATTTATGATGCAGGTGAAGAACACGATTTAGCCTATATTGCGATGGAGTTTTTAAAAGGCCACGATTTAGCACGTTATACTAAATATGATAATTTGCTGCCTGTGCCTAAAGTCATTAACATTATTCATAAATCAGCTTTGGCTTTAGATTACGCCCACGAATTTAATATTGTGCATCGTGATATTAAGCCCGCCAACATTATGTACAACACTGATAACAACGAGGTTAAAATTACTGACTTTGGTATTGCGCGTATTACCGATTCTAGCAAAACCAAAACAGGCACAGTATTGGGTACACCAACTTATATGTCACCAGAACAACTCGCCGGTAAAAAAGTTGATGGCCGCTCGGACTTATACAGTTTAGGGGTGATGTTTTATCAAATGTTAGCAGGCACTGCTCCTTTTAGAGCGGACTCAATGGCTGCTTTGATGTTTAAAATTACCAATGAGCCACACGAATCTATTTTTGAAAAACGTCCTGACCTTGAAAGCCAATTGCCCTGCTTAGGTGCAGTGATTGACAAAGCCTTAGCTAAAAATGCCGATGATCGTTATCAAAACGGCCGTGAATTTGCTAGAGCGATTAAAGACTGTGTTGAATCTTGTGGTCAAAAACAAGTTTAACTCAAGGAGTAGAGTGTACTTTGAATACGCTGATGATGGTTGGCCACACCGACACAGGTAAAACACGCACCAGTAACGAGGACTGTATTTTGTGCTTGCCCTCATTAGGGATTGCGTTACTAGCCGATGGCATGGGTGGTCACAGCGCAGGTGAAGTGGCCAGTCGCACCGCTGTTGATGCCGCAAGTGCAATTCTAAAACAAACCATGCGTGGGGTGTCTCCTCATGAGCGTTTAGAAACTGCTTTACAAACGGCTCATGCCGTTATTCGAGAAAAATCCAAACATTCGGTGCGTTGCCGCGGGATGGGAACCACTTTTGTAGGCGTGATTATTGAAAATGGTTATTTGCATCATGCTCATGTAGGTGATTCTAGGGTCTATTTATTACGAGACGAATCCCTGATGGCGGTTACCCATGACCACTCTTTATTACAAGAATTTATAGACCAAGGCTTTTATAGTCGTGAAGAAGCCGAAGAAAAAGTGTCACGTAATATTTTAACGCGTGCTTTAGGATTAGAGCCCCATGTGACGATTGATTATGATTATCTTAAAATCAATCAAGGTGACCGTTTTTTATTATGTAGCGATGGCTTATACGAAATGCTCTCTGATGACGAGCTAGCTGCATTATTAGGGCGCGACCACGATATTGAAGGTATTGCGTTAGATCTGTTAGAGCTAGCAAATGCACGCAAAAGTAAAGATAATGTCTCGGTCATTGTTATTGCAGCTCTTTAGGGTTTTTTATGTATAAATTTACAGCGTCTGTATTATGTTTTGCGATATGCCAAGCCAGTTTTGCCGCAGGGATTGTGATTGAAGAGAAATCTCTTAGCAAAAGCCCCACCCCCGAACCTGTTGCCGCACCCGTTATTAATGTTGAGTCCACGCCAACCATGCAATGGCAACTCTTTCAAAAGGTGCAACAACTGCAACAAGAACTACGTGAGCTAAATGGCGCACTTGAGGTGCAAGCCAATATTATTGAGCGTATGAAACAAGATGCACGTAATCGTTATTTAGACTTAGACCAACGCCTGACCGAGCTAAATAATCGCACCACTGCTGCCGAAGCAAGTGCCGCAGCTAATGCAGCCGCTAATAATAGTACGGCAACCTCGGCTAGTACCGCCACCACAGAATCCAAACCCGAAGCCACACCTGTCAACCCTGACGACGACAAACGCGATTACTACGCTGCCTATCAAACCTTTAAAAATGGTGGGCCAAACAAAGCTATTAACCCGATGCGTAATTTTATTAAGACCTATCCACAAAGTACGTTTATTCCGAGTGCCTATTATTAGTTAGTGAAGTTTTATTTGGCTGCTAGCCCTGCCGATGAAAAAAAAAAAAAAAAAAGCTTTAAAATTGTGGTTGATAACTATGC
>ERZ724527.177-NODE-177-length-32559-cov-9.680901_pt1 | contig 32559 bp, 28 predicted proteins | sample MGYA00376060_ERZ724527 | MGnify/ENA primary metagenome ERZ724527 (study PRJEB28724, sample SAMN07190886) | activated sludge metagenome | isolation source: activated sludge of sewage treatment plant in Hong Hong | place: USA: Christiansburg, Virginia | collected...
CTATTATGTCCATTCAAAACCTGCGTAACATCGCCATCATCGCTCACGTTGACCACGGTAAAACAACTTTGGTTGATAAACTTTTGCAACAATCTGGCACATTAGGTGACCGTGCAGGTGAAGTTGAACGGGTCATGGACTCTAATGCCATTGAAAAAGAGCGTGGCATTACCATTTTAGCCAAAAATACCGCCGTAAAATGGAATGACTACCGTATTAACATCGTCGATACACCAGGCCACGCCGATTTTGGCGGTGAAGTTGAACGTGTATTAAGCATGGTTGACTCTGTTTTATTGTTGGTAGATGCCGTTGACGGCCCAATGCCGCAAACTCGTTTTGTAACTATGAAAGCGTTTGCTCAAGGCTTAAAGCCTATTGTTGTTGTCAACAAAGTTGACCGTCCTGGCGCACGTCCAGAATGGGTAATTGACCAAGTATTTGATTTGTTTGACCGTTTAGGTGCAACCGAAGAGCAATTAGACTTTCCTGTTGTGTATGCCTCCGCATTAAATGGTATTGCTGGCTTAACGCCAGATACCATGGCTGAAGACATGACCCCGTTGTTTCAGACCGTTGTTGACCGTGTTAAATGCCCACAAGTTGATGTTGATGGCGCATTCCAAATGCAAATCTCCTCGCTAGATTATTCTAGCTATGTTGGTGTTATTGGTATTGGCCGTATTCAACGCGGTAAAGTTAAAACTAACACCAACGTGGTTATTGTTGATAAAGACGGCAAAAAGCGTAATGGCCGTATTTTGCAAATCATGGGTTATCATGGTTTACAGCGTATCGAAGTGACCGAAGCAGGTGCTGGCGATATCGTGTGCGTTACTGGTATGGAAGGCTTAAATATTTCTGATACCTTGTGTGATCCACAAAACGTAGAGGCATTGCCTGCATTAACCGTTGATGAGCCAACAGTATCGATGACTTTCCAAGTTAACAACTCTCCTTTTGCGGGTAAAGAAGGTAAGTTTGTTACGTCACGTGTTATTAAAGACCGTTTAGATCGCGAATTAATTCACAACGTGGCTTTGCGTGTTGAAGCGACTGACAGCGCTGACCGTTTTAAAGTGTCAGGTCGTGGTGAGTTACATTTGAGTATCTTAATTGAGAACATGCGTCGTGAAGGCTTTGAATTAGGCGTATCTCGTCCCGAAGTGATTTTGAAAGAAATTGACGGTGCGATGAATGAACCCTTTGAAGCGGTGATGTTTGATGTTGAAGAACAGCATCAAGGCACGGTGATGGAGCAATTGGGTTTACGTAAAGGCGAAATGACCGATATGGTTGTTGATGGTAAAGGTCGTGTGCGTATTGAAGCGACTGTGCCTTCACGTGGTTTGATCGGTTTCCGTTCTGAGTTTTTAACCTTGACTTCAGGTTCGGGTATCATGACTTCCAGTTTTTCGCACTATGCACCCATGAAAGCGGGTAGTGTAGCTAAGCGTCAAAATGGCGTAATGGTATCTATGGTTCAAGGCAAAGTATTGGGTTATTCCTTGTTTAACTTACAAGAACGTGGCCGTTTATTTTTGGGTCATGGTGTAGAAGTTTACGAAGGCATGGTCATTGGCTTAAATGCTCGTGGCGACGACATGGCAGTTAACCCTACCAAAGGTAAGCAGCTAACCAACATTCGTGCCGCAGGTACTGACGAAAACATCGTCTTAACCCCACCAATCAACTTTACCCTAGAGCGTGCTTTAGAGTTTATTGAAGATGATGAGTTGGTTGAAGTTACACCACAGTCGATTCGTATTCGTAAAAAATATCTTACCGAAAACGAACGTAAGCGTATGGGTCGTTAATATAATGACTTACGCATTGCACACGCGTGTTTTGTGAACGTAAAATCGTTGAAAACGATTGAAGTAAACAAATAAGCGATAATTGCGTAAGTCATAAATATATAAAAAGGCATCTACATAGATGCCTTTTTTGTGCCTGTTAGAATGCCAAGTAGTTAACAGTTTGTATGGCGTGGCATTATAAAGAGGTGAATCTGTTCACAAAAACATCAAAAGAAGAGGCAAAAATAAAATTTCTTAACTACTATCAGCACACATCAAATAAATATAAATTTATCTTGTTGATTTGAGGATTTATTTTAAATCTTATCTTCGCAATGAAATAACGGATATTGAGTGAGGGTAGTTATGAACACAGCACATACCATTCGTTTTGTCACCACCGTACATCGTGACCAAGCCTTATTAAAGTCTATTTTGGCTACTTTTGGCCATCAGCGTAATGCAGATTGGCGTTATCAGTCAGAAGGCGCAGTCAATGTTATTATTCTAGACTCGGATGAATGTTCGGCTCAGGATATTTTAGATGCTCATCAAATGGCTGATGAAATTGTTTATTATACCCAAGATGCCTCTTTGGCCACTAAAAAGCATTTTGTATTAGCCAAGCCTGCACAGGCACGTCACTTTGTTCAGCTGTTAGAGCAATTACAACAGCACCTCTTAGTCAAAGAGCAAGATTACACCAAGCCACGTTTAGATGCCGTGTCAGATGCACAATTACAACGGCATACTTTGGCATATTCATGATGTTTTGTTACCACATACATCAAAAAAGATAATATTACTTGACGTAGGCAGGCACATTAATTTTAAATTATCACAGCTTACGCAATAGACTGTAACTGTGCTGTCTGTAGAGTTTATAGGTGTGTTTGAGTGTGCTATTTTAGGGTAGCCTTGACGCATTAACCTGCAACAAAATCTACACTAGTGCATGATTGTACTTAGTGCGTTAGTTTTAAGATATTATTTTGACGTAGGATTATAATCATGACTTCGAATTATGTTATTTCTGTTATTGCCGAAGAACATGACAAAGCTTTAATTAAGTCACTTTTAGCAAGTTTTGGTGACCGTGGTGATAACCAATGGAGCTATAGAGAACATAGCCCAGACTCAGATGTGATTGTGGTTGATTTTGAGTTACATGCTCAAAAGCTGCCATTACAAGGTGCTAAAGCAGGGCATATTGTTGTTGCGTATTCTCAGCAAGCACCTACTAATTCACCGACTCCTTTTATGATTCCTAAGCCTGTTCGTGGTCGTGATTTTGTTAAATTACTAGAACGTTTAGAAGATGTATTAAAAGCAGATGACGAAGACGAATTTGCTAAAACACAACGTCGTATTGTGTTTTAATTTTTTCTAAAATCATAAAAAAGCCTCCTTGTTCAGGAGGCTTTTTTGTTTAGCCAGTAAATAACGCTTTATTGATAAAAAAGTGACACGCAATACTTAGGCCGTAACCTAAGGCAATTGCCCATGACCATTTTAAATGGCTAAAAAAAGTATAATAGCCTTTAGCTTGCCCCATCATCGCAACACCTGCCGCAGAACCCACAGAAAGTAAACTACCACCTACGCCAGCCGTTAACGTCACTAATAACCATTGCCCAATATCCATTTGGGGCTGCATTTGTAACACAGCGACCATAATAGGAATATTATCAACTACTGCCGATAACATACCAATTAAAATATTAGCCGTTGTTGCGCCTAAATCGTTATACAGTAAATGAGAAGCAAGTTCCAAATACCCCACAAAACCTAAACCACCGACACACATAATCACCCCAAAGAAAAACAAGAGGGTATCCCATTCGGCTTGTGCGACAAATTTAAAGCTATCAAATGCACCTATATCACCCACTTGCCCATACTGTGATGTATCAGTATCTCGTGCTTGGTGCGTTTTACTTAAGTAATAACCATAAAACTTAAGTAAAGCTAGGCCAGTCATCATGCCTAAAAAAGGCGGCAAATTTAAAAAGCTATGAAAAGAAACAGCCATCGCAATGGTGACCATAAATAAACCAAGTACTGCCCATGCACCGCGTTTTAGAGGGCTGCCTTCTTTAGTAGCAGGAGGTGTTTGGGTGCTAATAGCAAAAGACATACAGAATGCAGGCACAACAAAATTAACCAAGCTGGGTAAAAATAACGCAAAAAATTTACCAAATTCAACTAAGCCTTTTTGCCATACCATTAAGGTAGTAATGTCACCAAAAGGGCTAAAGGCACCGCCCGCATTGGCGGCAACTACAATATTAATCGCACCTAAACTAATAAACTTAGGGTTGTCTTTGCCAACGGCTAATAACACCGCGCATAACACTAAAGCGGTGGTTAAGTTATCTAAAATGGGAGACAAAAAGAAGGCACAAAAGCCTGTTATCCAAAATAAGGTACGATAGTTAAAGCCTTTACCAATTAACCAAACTCTAAGCGCTTCAAAAATACCGCGTTCGCTTAATGCGTTAACGTAGGTCATGGCGGCTAATAAAAACAGTAATAATTCGGCATATTCTAACAAATAATGTTTAACCGCTTGTTCAACGGCATGTGTATCACCATGCCAATTAACCGCAATCACAATCCAAATTAACCCTGCCCCTAACATTACAGGCAATGATTTTTTAATATGTGTTTGCTCTTCAAAAATAACGCAAATATAAGAAAAAATAAAAATAGCTAAAACAGTAAAACCAATGGGATGGTTGGTGAAGTTTTGACTTGAGCTACTGGCATAAGAGAGCGAAGGCAATGCAAGGCTTGCACAGCCTAAAAGGACTTTTAGCATAAACACTCCATGGGTTATTAGGGACAAAAATTACGCAAGCGTAATCTTTACAATAAAATTTAACCCTTGGAGTGTATGCCTAGAATAAGACTTAGACGAGTAAAAATTTTTTAGATTTTATTTGGTTTTAAATTATCTCAAAAATAAGCTTAGCACGTCATTAAGATAATTAAAGCCTAACTCGGTGCATTTTATATGATTATTTTTTAAACTAAGCCAGTTTTTGGCTAGTGCAGGGGCAAGTTGTGCCTCAAGTAATGGCCAAGATAACCCTGTTCTTTGTTCAAAATAAGCAATCGGTACACCTTGTTTTAGGCGTAAGCCATTCATCATAAATTCAAAGCTTAAATCATCGTCAGAGACTTTTTCTAAGCCTAAACGCGTTTGTTGTTGTGGTGCAGCCGCTAAATAATCTTTGGGTAAACGGGTTTTGCGGTATCTAAAAATACCCTCTGGGGTAGTGACTTTGCCATGTGCGCCTGCACCAATCGCCAAATAATCGCCAAATTGCCAATAATTAAGATTGTGTTGGCTAGGTTTATTGTGCGTATAAGCCGACACTTCGTATTGTAATAAACCTGCTTGCGCCAGTTTTTGTTGTCCTGCTTCTTGAATTGCCCATAAGGTATCATCATCAGGCAACACGGGTGGTTGACGATAAAACGCGGTATTAGGTTCGATGGTGAGTTGATACCATGACAAATGAGGCGGATTAAAACTTAGGGCAATGTTTATATCTAACAAAGCATCGTCTAAAGTCTGATTAGGTAAACCATGCATTAAGTCGAGATTAAAATTAGTAAATCCTGCGGCTTTGGCTAATAAAATAGCTTTCTCGGCTTCACTTTGGCCATGAATCCGTCCTAAATTTTTGAGTTGTAAACCATTAAAACTTTGAATACCCAGCGACAACCGATTGATGCCAGTGGCTAAATACCCCTCAAAACTGCCATGTTCAACAGTGGCAGGATTGGCTTCTAAGGTGATTTCGCAATTTGCTTCAAAGGTCATTTTTTGTTTGAGTTGACTAAACAACTGTTGATAAGCTTGTGGCGACAATAAAGACGGTGTACCGCCTCCAATAAATACACTATGAATCGCGCGACCTTGCAGCCATGCTAAATCTTGGTCTATATCCAGTAAAAGTGCGGCAATGTACTCATCTTCGGGTAAACTTTGCGGACTAGTGTGCGAGTTAAAATCGCAATAAGGGCATTTGCGTACACACCAAGGCACATGAATATACAAACTTAACGGCGGTAATGAGGACATAAAAAATGGCTTATTGGTTGATGAAGTCCGAACCCAGTGTTTTTGGCATAGAACATTTGGCACAACAGGGCGTGGCATTATGGGACGGTGTGCGTAATTATCAAGCACGAAATTTTTTACGGCAAATGAAAAAGGGTGATATGGCGTTTTTTTATCATTCTAATTGTAAGGTGGCAGGTATTGTGGGTTTAATGCGTATTGCGCGTGAGGGCTATGCTGACCCAACACAGTTTGACCCTGAGCATAAATATTATGAGCCTAAGTCCACCTTAGATAATCCACGGTGGACGGGTGTTGATGTGGAATTTGTACAAAAATTTGAGCAAACTTTATCGCTAACAGAGTTAAAAGCCATGCCTGAGTTAGGCGATTTGGCTTTAGTACGGCAGGGTAATCGTTTGTCGTTAATGCCTGTGAGTGAGGCGCAGTGGCAAGCGATTTTGGCTAGATGTGGGGGATAAAGCAAAAAGGCGCATAATGGCGGAATACACTACCAACTGCATACAGGCAACTAACTCCCTAAAATACCAACGTCGCCAACGCCTCTTTCAACTGACTCATTGCTTGTCCTCGATGGCTAATCTGATTCTTGAGGCTAGGCTCAAGCTCGGCACTACTACAACCACGTTCAGGCAACCAAAATAAAGGGTCATAGCCAAAACCATGTTCGCCACGTTTTTGTGGCAAAATCTCACCATGCCAAATGCCTTGGCAAATAATCGGTAAAGGGTCGTTAGCGTGCCGCAAAAATACTAACACGCACACAAATTGCGCCTTAATAAGCTGTTGTCCACGAAAAAGCACTAAGTCATTAAGAAGCTTTTCGTTATTGCTGCTATCTTTTGCCCCAACGCCTGCATAACGCGCCGAATAAATACCTGGCCCGCCATTCATCACATCGACACATAAACCCGAATCATCGGCTAAGGCAGGTAAACCCGAAATTGCAGCCGCATGACGTGCTTTAATTAAGGCATTTTCTACAAAGGTTAAGCCTGTTTCATCGGCATCACTAATATTTAAGGACTTTTGGGTAATTAACTCAAAAGGATAATCACTCAAAAGCGTTTGTAATTCGTGTAGTTTGCCCTGATTGCCTGTCGCAATAACGAGTTTTTGCATAAAAAATCCGTTGAGTCATCTTGAGTGTTTATAATAGGCGCGATGGTAGCAGATATCAAAATTTTAGGCGCGGTTTGAGTTATAAGTGAGTCAACAATGAGTGGACGGGTACAGCTTTTTTGCCTAGGGCTAATAATTGTGTTGTTGATAATATGTGGCGTTATAGCATGGCAAACAACCGCAGATACTAGACCAAGTAATGTAAGTGGAACTTTATTACAAGTGTTTTTGTATCATGTAAGCTGGTTAATGTTTTTGTTTTTACCGCTGGTTATTTGGGGCTTTAAGCACAAACAAGTATCTTTAGGTTTTACTATAGTAGGTGTACTTGGCTTAATCTTAGGTATTTATGCCCGTTTTGTTGAGCCTAATTTGTTAATTGTTAAAGAGTCGCACATTAAAACAGGCTATAAGTTAAAAATCGCTTTGATTAGCGATATGCACTATGGCTTGTATTCAACGACTGGCCAAATGCAGCGATTGGTCAATAAATTAAATTCTTTAGAAGTGGATGCGATTGTGGTTGCGGGGGATTGGACGTACGAGCCGCCCAAAAAATTCAGTTTAATACAGCAATTAGCCCCTTTTAAACAATTGCAACACCCTGTGTATTCGGTGATCGGTAACCATGATGAGCAAATGCCTGGCCCTGACATAACACAAGAGTTAGAGGTAGCCTTGATAGCTAATGGTGTGCGGCCTATAGAAGGTCAAAGTATAGATTTAGGTAAAGTAAGGTTGGCAGGCATTGCCGATTTATTGCCCGCAAATACGCGCCATGAACGATTACAAGCTTTAAAAATTCAAGATAAGCCGTTGTTATTATTAACCCATAACCCTGATAGTTTGCACAAGTTGCCTAAATTAACGCAGCCTTTTGTGATGTTGGCAGGGCATACGCATGGTGGGCAAGTTAATTTGCCCATATTGACTCAAAAAATACTGAGCTTAGTTACTAAGGGGCATTACAAACGTGGTTTATATGTCTTACCCCAAAACAATCAGATTTTTGTGACCAGTGGTATTGGTATGGTGGGCTTGCCGTTGCGTTTTGCTATGCCACCTACTATTGATGTATTGCAGTTTAAGTGAGTTTATCATTAGCAAAAGCCTGTTTAAATTCGCCATAAAAACCACTTGAAATGTAAGGGTTAATGGGTTCATTATCAAAGATGGACTTTTAAGGGTTGTTGATATTTGAACTGGCAACTCAGCTCACTCGCAAAGCGTTAATAGCCCCTATAAAGAAAATGTCAGTAAAAATATAATAGGAGAGTGTCCAATGCAAGATAGACCATTAACCGCAGAAACCGTTGAAGAAGTGAGTGTTGATAGTCGTCAGGAAGCAGAACTCGAAAAAGTAGGGGTTGCAATCCAAGAGATTTTGCTTACAACGCCTGTTTGTGATGTGCAAGAAGTAGCGGATGCCTTAGTACAAGGTTTGTCTGTTGATGAGCAACAGACCTTGCTACGCGCCCTTAAAAAGCGTCATGTTGACGAAGTGATGGAGAATGCGCCAGAGGAAGATTTGGATCAAGTATTAGCACCAGATTGGCGTGATGGTAGTTATCCTTATCAATTTAAGATGAAGCGTGCTAGTTATGAGCATCAAAAATATAAGTTACAAATAGAGTTACTAAAGTTTCAAGCGTGGGTCAAAGAGACAGGGCAGCGCATTGTAATTTTGTTTGAAGGTCGTGATGCAGCAGGTAAAGGCGGCACCATTAAACGATTTATTGAACACCTAAATCCACGTGGAGCGCACATTGTGGCACTCGAAAAGCCAAACGAACAAGAACGGGGTCAATGGTATTTTCAACGTTATACGCAGCATTTACCAACCAGTGGCGAAATCGTTTTGTTTGATCGTTCGTGGTATAACCGTGCAGGCGTTGAGCGAGTCATGGGCTTTTGCAACGAGCAAGAGTACACCGAGTTTATGCGCCAGTGTCCTGAGTTTGAGCGTAATTTAGTGCGTAGCGGTATTCATTTAATAAAGTTTTGGTTTTCGGTTAGTCGTTCAGAACAGCGTCTGCGGTTTAAAGAAAGAGAAATTCATCCACTAAAACAATGGAAGTTGTCACCGATTGATTTGGCTTCTTTGGACAAATGGGAAGATTATACGGCGGCAAAAGAGTCAATGTTTTATCATACCGATACTGCCGACTCTCCGTGGTATGTGATTAAATCCAACTGTAAAAAACGTGCGCGTTTAAATGCAATGCGTTATGTCTTAAATCGCTTTGACTATCCTAATAAAGATGAAAACAACATTGGGGCGGTTGATCTGCTGATTGTTAGTCGTGCTAATTCGGTTTTGCCACCAAAGCATGTACCAACGGTTGACCGTGAATAAAATGCTTTGTGGGCGGCTTAAGGCATGATGAGTTGTATCTTGATGCCTTAGCGACTTAACCTATAAATGGCCACTTCACCCATTAAATTAGGAAAGCGTTGCATTAACACGCTGCCTTGTTGGTCATCGTCCACCGCCAAACGATTTAATATTTTAATATCTAATTTTTGGCATAAGCTTTCAAAGTCTTTAAAAGTGCATAAATGAATGTTGGGTGTGTTATACCAAGAGTAGGGTAAAGCTTCTGAAACTGGCATCTTTCCTTTTAAAAACAAATAACTACGTGCTTTCCAATGCGCAAAATTAGGAAAGGTAATAATCGCCTGTTTGCCTACCCTAAGCATATCTTTAAGAAGTTGGTCGGGTTTTTCTACCGCTTGTAAGGCTTGAGTCATAATCACGTTATCAAAACTGTTATCGGCAAAGTTATCTAAACCTTCATTTAAGTTTTGTTGAATGACGTTTACGCCACGTGCCACGCATTCATTAATTTTATCTTCGTCAATTTCTAGGCCATACCCTGTAATAGCAAAATTGTCGCGTAAGTGCGCCAATAACTCGCCATCACCACACCCTAAGTCTAATACCCGTGAGTTAGGTTTTATCCAGCGTTCGGCTAATCGTAAATCAAGACGCATGAGTGACTCCCACAGCGCGTTGTACGCTACCTAAAAAGTTTTTTAACAAGGTGACATAACGTGGAATGGGAAACAAAAATGAGTCATGGCCTTGTGGTGCGTCGATATCGGCATAAGCCACGTTTTTGCCTTGAGCCATGAGCGCATTAACAATTTCTTGGGAGCGTTGCGGCGCAAAACGCCAATCAGTTGTAAACGAAATCACTAAAAATCTACAGTTAGCGCGTTGTAAAGCCTGTTGTAAATCATTGTTGTATTCACGCGCAGGGTCAAAATAATCTAAGGCTTTGGTCATCAATAAATAAGTATTGGCATCAAAGTTTTTAGAAAACACTTCGCCTTGATGACGTAAGTATGATTCAACCTGAAACTCAACATCGTAACCATATAAAAACTTGCCTGATTTTAAGTCACGACCAAATTTTTGCTTCATGGCATCGTCAGATAAATAGGTAATATGCCCCACCATACGCGCCAAAATTAAGCCACGTTTGGGGTAAGTGTCCATCTCGTAATAATGGCCACCATGAAAGTCGGGGTCAGATAAAATAGACTGCCGCGCCACCTCATTAAAGGCAATATTTTGAGCCGAGAGTTTGGGGGAGCTGGCAATAACGATGGCACTGCGTAGCCTCTCAGGAAAGTCCACCGCCCATTGTAAAACCTGCATTCCACCTAAAGAGCCACCCACAACGGCCGCCCAACACTCAATACCTAAATAATCAGCCAAACGTGCTTGAGACTGTACCCAATCTTTAACGGTCATTAACGGAAAGTCCGCACCATACAAACGACCCGTTGCAGGGTTAAACGAAGAAGGGCCTGTTGAGCCATGACAGCCGCCCAAATTATTAAGAGCAACTACAAAAAACTGATTGGTATCAATGGCTTTGTTTGGGCCAATACAGCTATCCCACCAACCTGCTTTTTTGTCATCTTGGTTGTGAAAACCTGCGGCATGATGATGCCCCGACAGCGCGTGACAAATCAAAATCGCATTGGATTTATCGGCATTTAAGGTGCCGTAAGTTTCGTACATCAGCGTATAGGCATCAAGGGTGCGTTCACAGGCGAGTGTTAAAGGCTGTGTAAATTCAACACGTTGTGGCGAAACTAAACCCACAGAATCGGGCGGAAAGGTGCTTGTCATGGGCTATCAGTATTTGCGATTTTGAAAGGATTTAGTCTAAAGAGTGTAGGGTGAGAGTGCAACATTTTTGGGCGTTTTTAAATTGTTGTATTGGTACTTTCGTGCTAGATTTGTTGGCGTAAATGTAGCTGTTATAGGTTTTATCAATAAAAAATGAGGTTTTTATGGCTTTTACACAGCAGTTAGCGTTAGTGACGGGTGCAGGCTCAGGCATTGGTCGTGCAACGGCGATTCGTTTGGCACAGTTAGGCGCACGTGTCATTATTTGTGACCGTAACGCTCAATCTTTGCAAGAAACACAAGCCTTGTTGCAACAACAAGGGGCGCAAGTGTACAGCGAAGTAGCCGATGTGTCGGACTGGCAAGCGATGCAAGCCTTAGCAGCGCGTGTACACCAACAATATGGTGTGTTAGATATTTTGGTTAATAATGCAGGTGTTGCTACCGCAGGCGAGTTTTTGAGTACCCCTATCGAAGACTGGCATTGGGTGATGAGCATTAACTTAATGGGGGTGGTTCATGGTTGCAAAGCCTTTGGTAGTGCCATGACCGAGCGTAAACGAGGCCATATTGTCAATGTGGCTTCTGCCGCAGGTTATTATGCCGCACCCGATATGTCGGCGTATTCGGCTAGTAAACATGCCGTTATGGGCTTGACTGAATCTTTACGTATTGAGTTGGCTGAGTTTAATGTGGGTGTAAGTGCCATTTGTCCTGGTGTGATTAATACCAATATTGTGGCGGCTATGCGTACTCATGGTGAAGTAGTTCAGGCTCAAGCAAAATTGGTCGATGTGTATCGTAAACGCAACTATGGCCCTGAGGGTGTTGCCGAGGCCATTGTGAGCGCAATTAAACATAACCGAGCCGTTGTACCTGTTAGCCCCGAAGCATGGGTGTTATATGCCAGCAAACGCCTTGCTCCCACTGTTATGGATAAAATTCAACGTACGGCTTTGTTTAGAAAGTTAAAGCCTTAATTTTGTGCCAATGCCGCCTCAACTTCGGTCAAGGTTTGTTGTGTCGCAGCAATATCCAACAGCTTTACCGCTTGCTGTGCAAAAGCTAAGGCTTCACGCGCACGTCCTTGATGTAGCAAAAGGTCTGCTAAATTATTAAAGCCCGCCGATTCATTAGGAAAGCGACGTATTAACTCTCTAAATGCGGCTTCACCTTTAGCTGCATCGCCCAAGGTCACCGAGCTATTAGCTAAGCCCAACCATGCTATTTTTTCTGTGGGCCAATATTGAGTCGCTTGGGCATAACCTGCCTGTGCGCCACTAAGCAAGCCCTGTGTTTCTAAAATACTCAGTTGTTGTAAGGTTTTATCGGCTTCTAACCAAGCGGGTAATTGTGTAGGGTCAAGTATTAGGCTTGCCCAATAATTGCCCCGCGCCCACGTATATTCAAAAGTCGAAAACGACACTACTAAACGCCTATCAACACCCGAACGTAATATAAATTCTTGACGTGCATAATCAACCCCAACCACTACCGCAAAATGCCACACGGGATACAGCTTTAAACCATTATTTTGTAATACTAAAACAGGAAGTCCTGCCTCTAAAGCAGTAAAAATAGCCTGTAAATTGGGGGCAAGAGGATACGCCAAACGACCATGCTGCCTAGCACTAGCAATCATCTCAAAGCTAAAGCTACCTTGACGTTTAGGCACATAAACTTCTTTGGTCAATTGCTCGGGTAATACTTTAACGCCAGTATTTTGCAACATGGTCGCTAAAGCCGCAGGCCCACATTGATGGGTGTCTTGAGCAAAAAAGGGTAAAGTATTTAGTTCAACGCTAGGGCGTTGTTTTAGCATGACTTGTTGATGTAATAAGGTGCGAGTTTGTGGCGCAGTGCAAGCAATTAGAAGTGTAGACATCAATATACAAAGCAGATAACGAATCAACATAAAATTATTTTATCAAGTAAAATAAGGGAGGCGAGTGTAGTCCTCCCTGAATTTTTAACGGTGGTGAACAAATGGATAAACGTTGGTCAAGCCTAAAAGGTCAGTAATTAATAACAACACAAAAATAAAGACTAAAGTCCCCAAAATATCTCCGCCTGCTGGCAATGTTTGCATTTTGCCATACAGTTGTTGCACTTCAGCATCAGACAGCGCAGCAATACGCGCCGCGGCTTGATTTTGGTCTACTCCCAAACTAACTAACTGTTTTTGCACATCGGTACGCGTTAAAAACGTCGTTAATTCAGTGCGTTGATGGGACAAATCCATCGCAGTCGCTTGGGCAATGACTGCATCAGTTGGAATAACCGCAGCAAATGCTTGAATGGGCAAGCTAAGACTGGCCATGCTAATAATCAGTGTCGCAGCAGTTGTTTTCATCCATTGTTGTTTCATGAGGGTGTTTCCTGTTAAGTATTTAAGAGTTTTGCATCAATAACACATCTTGGCCTAAAAAAATGTACGCTATACCACATTGCTTGGGGCTATTTGTATCGACATTAAATTAAGATGTCTAATTAGGCAAAATTTTGCTAACAACACGGAGTCCACACGTTTTATAATGAGCGGTTAAATTGAGTCTTGTTGTGATTTTTTGCGGTGTAGTGTTATGCGTTATCCTAAAGTTTATGATGTAATTGTGATTGGTGGCGGTCATGCAGGCACAGAAGCCGCCTTAGCGTCGGCTCGAATGGGCTGCCAAACCTTATTGTTAACCCACAATATCGAAACTTTAGGGCAAATGAGCTGTAATCCTGCCATTGGTGGTATTGGCAAAAGTCATTTAGTCAAAGAAATTGACGCAATGGGCGGGGCAATGGCCTTAGCCACCGACAAAGGCGGTATTCAATTTAGAGTCTTGAATGGTAGCAAAGGCCCTGCGGTACGTGCCACTCGCGCTCAAGCCGACCGTGTATTATATAAAGCTGCTGTGCGTAGCATTCTCGAAAATCAGCCTAATTTAGATATTTTTCAACAAGCGGCCGATGATTTAATTGTCGAAGGTGAAACCGTTAAAGGCGTTATCAGCCAAACAGGTATTCATTTTGCGGCCACAACGGTTGTATTAACAACAGGTACTTTTTTGGGTGGCATGATTCATATTGGCTTGCAAAATTATCGCGGTGGTCGTGCAGGTGACCCACCCTCTATTGCTTTAGCAGACCGTTTACGCGAATTGCCGTTGCGTGTTGGGCGTTTAAAAACAGGTACACCGCCGCGTATTGATGCCAAAAGTGTCGATTTTAGTCAAATGCTTGAGCAAGCAGGTGATACCCCCACGCCCGTGATGTCGTTTATGGGCAATCAGGCGATGCACCCGCAGCAAATTAGCTGTTGGATTACCCATACTAACGAAAAAACCCACGATATTATTCGTAGTGGTTTAGACCGTTCGCCCATGTACACAGGTGTCATTGAAGGCGTAGGGCCACGTTATTGCCCGTCGATTGAAGACAAAATTCATCGTTTTGCCGACAAAAACTCGCACCAAATTTTTATTGAGCCAGAAGGTTTAACCACGCACGAACTGTATCCTAATGGTATTTCGACCAGTTTACCGTTTGATATTCAAATTCAATTAGTGCGCTCCATGAAAGGCCTAGAAAACGCCCATATCATTCGGCCTGGTTATGCCATTGAGTACGATTATTTTAATCCACAAGACTTGCAGCATACCCTCGAAACCAAAGTGATTAAAAACTTGTATTTTGCAGGGCAAATTAACGGTACCACAGGTTACGAAGAAGCAGGCGCACAAGGTTTGTTGGCAGGCATTAACGCAGGTTTACGCGCTCAAGATAAAGACGCATGGTATCCGTTGCGTGACCAAGCCTATTTGGGTGTGTTGGTTGATGATTTAATTACCCACGGTACCAAAGAGCCGTATCGGATGTTTACCTCGCGTGCCGAATATCGTTTGTTGTTGCGTGAAGATAATGCCGATGTGCGTTTAACCGAGATTGGCCGTCAATTAGGTTTGGTCGATGATGCGCGTTGGCAGGTTTATTGCAACAAACAAGAAGCGATTGCCAAAGAAACACAGCGCATGAAAGAAACCTTTATTCATCCGCAAACCGAATTGAGTGCGCGCTTTACCGCCACAACAGGCCAAGAGTTGGCACGAGAAAGCCATTTGCTTGATTTATTAAAACGGCCACAAGTGAGTTATGGCCAGTTAGCCGCGTTAACCGAGACGGTTGTTGCACCAGAGGTGGGTGAGCAAATCGAAATCAGTGCCAAATACAGTGGTTATATTGACCGTCAACAAGATGAAGTGGCGCGTTTGCGTAAGTCCGAAGAAATGGCTTTGCCTGCTGATTTTGATTATGACCGCGTACAGGGTTTATCTAACGAAGTGCGTTTAAAACTCAAAACCATCAAACCTGCTACCCTTGCCCAAGCAGGACGTATTTCGGGAGTGACTCCTGCGGCGTTATCGTTGTTGATGATTTATTTAAAGAAAAAGGGAATGATGCATAGTACTGCTATCAGTGCGTGAATAGAGTTCGCAGGGGTGCATGATTACACCCATTCGCCAAAAACTGGGCGCAATCATGCGTCCCTACAGCTTGCAGACAAGCCATTCCATATTTAATTCGGTATTTTCCACATTATGTCTGATACTCATATTTTACTAGCACAAGGCATTAGCCAACTTGGTTTAGAATTATCACCTCATGTACAGAGCCAATTGCAGTATTACATGGCAGCGTTACAAAAGTGGAATGCGGCCTTTAATTTAACCGCGATTCGTGAACCCCGCGAAATCGTGATTAAACATTTTTTAGATTCGCTGAGTATTTTGCCCCATTTGCGCGGCAATACCTTATTAGATGTAGGCACTGGTGCGGGCTTTCCTGCCTTAGTATTAGCTATTGTTAAGCCCGATTTGCAAGTCGATTTATTAGACAGTAATAGCAAAAAAACCCGATTTTTGGTGCAAATGGTGGCAGAGTTAGGCTTAAAAAATGTTCGGGTGCATCATGCCCGCGTTGAGCAAGCGAATATACCGCCACAAGCACAAATCGTCAGTCGTGCTTTTTCGAGTTTGGCCGATTTTAGCCAATGGTGCAGACACTTAATGAGCGAAGACGGTATTTTATTAGCTATGAAAGGCCAGTATCCTCAAGCCGAAATTGATGAGTTACCCACCGATATGCAGTTGTTAAGCAGTATTCCTTTGCAAGTGCCATTTTTAGACGAAGCACGGCATTTATTGGTATTGGGTCGGACGTAAACCTCCCACTTGGTAAGGGGGAGGCAGGGAGGGGATTAATAAAATACCCCACCCTAACCCTCCCCTAAATTGGGGGAGGGATTGCTGCAAGTTTTTGTATTTAGGAAGTCACAAAATGACGCAAATTTTAGCAATAGCCAATCAAAAAGGCGGCGTGGGTAAAACCACCACTACCGTCAATTTAGCGGCCTCGTTAGCTGCTGTTAAACGCCGCGTGTTATTGATAGATTTAGACCCACAAGGCAATGCCACGATGGGGTCAGGTATTGATAAAAACAACTTGCCTTACTCGGTTTATGATGTAGTTCTGGGTGACACACCCATTAAAGTGGCTATTCAAAAAGCCGCCAAAGCAGGTTATGACGTATTAGGCGCAAACCGTGATTTAAGCGGTGCTGAAATTAGCTTATTTGATTTAGAACGCCGCGAGTTACGTCTTAAAGAAGCTATCGAACAAATTGCCAAAAGTTATGACTTTATTTTGATTGATTGCGCGCCTTCTTTAAGTATGCTCACCTTAAATGCCTTAGTTGCTGCCGATGGGGTGATTATTCCCATGCAATGCGAATACTACGCATTAGAGGGGTTGGCCGATTTAACCAATACCATTGAACGCATGACCGCCAAACTTAATCCTAATTTAAAAATTCGCGGCATTGTGCGTACCATGTACGATGCACGTAATACCTTAACTGTTGATGTGTCTAACGAATTAACCAAACATTTTGGCGATAAAGTCTTTACTACCGTCATTCCGCGTAACATTCGTTTGGCCGAAGCTCCTGCACATGGTGTACCTGTGATGTATTACGACAAAGGCTCACGCGGTGCTTATGCGTATTTAAGTTTGGCTGCCGAATTGATTAAAAAAGATAAAAAGAGAAAAACAGCATGAGTACTAAAAAACGTGGTTTAGGAACAGGTCGAGGATTAGACGCATTATTAGGCGCAGTACGTCAGGCAAAAGACGAAGTGGCCAACGCAGAAACTACCGCTACACAGCAAGCCAAAGACAGCTTTTTACAATTACCCTTAGATCAATTACAACGTGGCCGTTATCAACCGCGCCGCGACATGAATCCTGTGGCCTTGCAAGAATTAGCCGACTCCATTAAAGCCCAAGGCATTATGCAGCCGATTGTGGTGCGGGTATTAGGCGAAGCAGGGCGTTTTGAAATTGTTGCAGGTGAGCGCAGATGGCGTGCTGCACAAATGGCAGGTTTAGACACTATTCCTGCCTTAGTGCGTGATATTAGTGATGACACCGCCATGGCAATGGCCTTAATTGAAAACATTCAGCGTGAAGACTTAAACCCGATGGAGCAGGCAACCGCCATGCACCGTTTTGTAGAAGAATTTGAATTAACCCATCAACAAATTGCCGAAGCGGTGGGCAAAGCCCGTGCGACTGTAAGTAATTTATTGCGATTAATGGCCTTGCCGCGTGAGGTCAAAACCTTGCTTGAACATGGCGATTTAGAAATGGGTCATGCCCGTGCCTTGTTAGCTTTGCCAGAACAACAACAAACCGAAGCTGCACGTTTAATTGTGGCCAAAGGCTTTTCGGTGCGTCAAACCGAGTCTTTGGTGCGTAGCTTATTGGCTGCCAAAGAAAACCCAAGTGAAACTAAACGTGTTGACCCTAATGTAGCCGATTTGCAACAAAACCTGATTGATAAATTAGGGGCGGCGGTGCAAATTAATTACAACAAAAAAGGCAAAGGCAAATTGATTATTAGCTATAACTCCTTTGAAGAACTAGACGGGATTTTGGCGCATATTCAGTAGGCTGTGGCTTTAGCCTAGTGTGTGTATTATTTTGCTTTAATAAACAAATAGAAAGTAGCCTGCATGATAATGCAGGTTATCGCCAAGCCTGCATTTTCTCTGCGGCATCGTTACCAATCACTAACCCATAACAGCAAATTACACTCTGTGCGTTATTATGCCTTTATGCTATGGTTAAACAAAACAGGACTTACGCATCGCACCGCGATTAGCGCGTTTTTGTGCCAAAAGAGAGTGGCCTTGATTGATTAAAGAGCAATTTATGACTTATGTGGTGTGGAGTTTGTGCTTGTTATTGAGTTCATTGGTTTTTGCCGATGAATGGGAGTTAGCGCGAAACGACACTCAACGTCAAATACAAGTGTATGTTAGTCCTCAAAACAATAATTCTTATCATCAATTTAAAGCACAAACAATGGTTGAGCAGCCACTTAACACTGTATTGGCGGTGCTGTCCGATATTAACGCATGGCCCCAATGGTTAGCGCGTATCAAGTCTGTTAATGTGTTAAAAAAAGAAAAAGATCATAGCCTCGTGTATGTGGTTTATAAATTACCATACCCTTTTGTTGAGCGAGACATGGTGCTTTATAATCGGGTGCAGCATTCAAAATCAGGCGTGGTACTTATTAAGGCACAAGCACAAGCTAATTATCTTCTACCGCCTGAGATTATTGCCAAACGAGTCCGTTTAACTAACTTTAGTAGTACATGGCGTTTAACAACCTTAGCCAAAGGCGGCACCTTAATTGAGTTATGGGGGCAAGGCGACCCCGAAGGTTTTGTGCCTGCACTGGTTTTTAATTACAACTTGCCAGATGAACCCTTACAAAGCCTTAAGCAATTACGCAAAATGGTATTACGCCCTCAATATCAAAAAAATAAACCCTAGTTTTACATCGGATAAGCTAAAAAAAATCGTGCGGTTTGGTGATTAAAGTCCTAGAATCAAAACAACAGCGTTTTTGACGCAATAATTAAAACTGTTGATAGCTTACGCAGAGAGTGTCTATTCACTTATAAAAAATGTGTGTATTGTGTAGGCTCAAAAAGCAAAAAAAAGAAAAATCTATGTTGCATATATTAAAAAAACCCATGCAGTCTTTGTTTAAATTAGGTGTGTTATGTTTGGCAGCTCAAGCTAATGCAGCAGATTTTTTGCCGTTAGCCAAAGATATACAACCTAACATTAAAGGCTTGCCACCTGCGTTTGTACAGCCAGTAAAAATATCTATTTGCTTTTTTGATATGCAAGGCTCTACGGGTGAGTTTTATAGTCGTGCTAAAGACTTAGGCTTAATTGCGCGTCGTTGGAATATTATTGCCGATTTTAAAGTGTTGCCCGATGAAGCTAAAGTAGCCGAAAACTTTAAAGCAGGCAAATGCGATGCAGCAGTTCTTTCTACGCTACACGCTCGCGAATTTAATAAATTTATGGGTAGTGTGGACGCAGTAGGAGCAATTCCTACCTATGAACATATGCGTTTATTATTAAGAACCTTATTTGACCCAAAATTAGAGCCATTAACAATTAGCGAGCCATATCAAATTGTGAGTGTGTTTCCCGTAGGCGCACAGTATTTGCATATTAAAGACCGCTCAATGGAAACCATGGAGCAGTTAAAAAGCAAAAAAGTTTCGGTGATTAACTGGGATAGCTCTTTAGCCAATGCCATGAATAAATTAGGTATGGAGGCGGTAGCGGCAGATGTAGGTGGTTTTACTAAGCCATTTAATACAGGTGATGCTGATGCTTTAGTTGCGCCTTCGATGGTGTATTGGCCTTATGAGTTAAAACAAGGTTTAGGCGATAAAGGCGGTATTTATAGTACGCCTGTGGTGCAAATGACCGCAAGTTTGGTCATTAATCGAGATGCACTTAAAAAGAAATCACCAGATATTGATAGCCGCGTAGCAGCATTTAGAGCCATGACAGGTCAGTTTCAGGACGAAATGCTCGATAAAATCTTTAATACCATTGATAAAAACGAAAAAGATGTACCTAAGAAGTATTGGATGATTTTAGAGCCAGAACACGAACAAGCCTATCAAGAAGCCTTGCGTCAAACACGTATTCACCTCACCAAAGAAGGTGTATACGATGTGACGATGATGAAAGTGCTTAAAAAAGTGCGTTGTAAAATTAGCCCTAATGCACCTGAGTGCAGCAATAACGACGAGTAAGCTGTAACTCCCTCTCGAGAGGGAGTCCTCTCTCCCTATGGGAGAGAGCTAGAGTGAGGGGTATTAAGCCTTACGCACCAACTGCCACACAACCACACTTGTTAAGCCCACAAACATCATCAATGTCCATTCGGGCAAACTTAAACCAAACATCATCCAATCGACTTTGGCGCACTCACCCGAACCACGCAACACTTTTTGTACCACTTCTTGAAAAGGAAAAGTATCCATCCAATAATCTAACCCTGGCCCACATGATGGCACTTCATCGGCAGGCAAATGTTGTAGCCACACATGACGGCCAGCAACACCGACCCCTGCTAAGGCACCCACTAAGCTTAACCCTGCATAAATACGGCGGCCTAAAGCGGCAGGGTTATGAATAAAGGCAATCAGTGCCACGATGCCCATGCTCATTAACGATACACGCTGAAAAACACATAAAGGGCAAGGCTCTAAATGCGCGTAGTGTTGCAAATACAAGGCAACACCCATGCCTACTAACATTAATACAAACAGCCCAAAATTAGTTAAGCGTGGTGAAGGTAAAATCATGTGCTGGCTCTCAATAATAAGTGACCCTCTCTAGCTTTGCTAAGCAAGAACTCCCTCTCCCTATGGGAGAGGGTTGGGGAGAGGGCTTCAAATAAGTTATGTTTAACTCAAAATTAGCTAAGCAACAGTAAGAATACTGTTATTTAATATAATCCGCCAAAAAATCCTCAAAAGTTTGAGTGTCGCTGTCTTCAATGGCTTTTTGTGCAGTATGAGACGTTTGTGCTTGTTGCTCAAAAAACGCCATGCGCTCTGCCGATAGTGGCCGACTCAAAAAATAATCGCGGTGTTGCTCGGCAATCGCGCTGCCAAAAGCAAAAAAGTTGTTATCGTATTTTTGCATTTCTACTAATACTTGTGCAGCATAGGTTTGCTCTGGCTGCTCAATTTTAGCGAGTTGTGTGCTAATGGAGGCACTGTATTGGCTGGTTTGATGGGCATTATCTAACACCACCGCGACTTGTTGCATCTCTTGCAATAACTCCAAAGCCGCACTTTTAAAGTCTGCTGCTTGGCCGTTAATGGTGACTTTTAACGCAGGTGCGCGGCCACGCTCTACCATTTGTTCTTGGCGTTCGTCTAACTCGGCATATTTATGTGCGCTAAAGTCGGGGCTATCCGTTAATACACTATGTAAGGCAAATACTTCTAAAAAATGTGCGGTAGTACTGTCGATGCCTGTTGGCGCAAAAGGGTTTAAGTCTACACAACGCATTTCGATATATTCTATACCGCGCGCTTTAAGGGCTTGAGTGGGTTTTTCGCCGCTTTGTGCGGTTTGTTTGGGGCGAATTAAGCCGTAATACTCATTTTCGATTTGCAGCACATTGGCGTTCATTTGCTGATACACACCGTCTTTTTTTACACCTAATTCGGCAAAGGGTGAATAGGGGGTATGAATAGCATGAGTCAAATCTTCAATATATTCAGATAGTTGATTATAAGAAACTTGTAAATCACGTTGTACCGTATTTTGATAACCCAAACGACTCATGCGTAACGACGTGGCATAAGGTTGATATAACGTGCCTGCACTCAGGCTTTGTAAATTATGTTGTCTTCCCGTCAAAAAGCAGCCACAAACGGCTGGGCTTGCACCCAATAAATACAATAATAAATAACTATGACGTTGAAAGGTACGAATTAAAGCAAAGTATTTTTGATTAATAAAGTCTTGTAGCTGGTCTGTTGTTTGGCTTGCGGTGTGCCATGCTTGCCAAAATTCATTAGGAAAAGACAAATTATAATGAATACCTGCAATGGTTTGCATTTTGCGGCCATAACGAACGCCTAAACCGTGCCTATACAGGGTTTTTAATTTGCCAATGTTGGATTCGCCATAGTAGGCAAGCGGAATGTTTTCGTCGTCTAAACCCACCATACACGGCATAGAGTTGAGCCATAAACGCTCACTGCCTAACTGTTGATAGGTAAAGCGATGTAATTCATCTAAAAAGTTGAGTGTTTCGTCTATGCTTTTGGTAGCAGGGGTAATTAGTTCAATTAAGGCTTCGGAATAATCGGTGGTAATGTAAGGATGGGTGAGGGCTGCGCCTAAACCTTTGGGGTGTTCGCTTTGAGCAAGATAACCGTTAGCGGTCATGCGCAGCGATTCTTTTTCTAAACCACGACGCATATTTTTTAATACAGCCGCTTGAGGACTTAACCAAGACAGTTGTTGAGTTAGCTGAGTGTTCATGGGGTGTCCTCAAAACAAAAATTTTGCAATTAGCTCTTATAGCAAATAATTGGCGATGATTTTATGAAAATAAAAACTGTTATGGGGACTGAGGCGGGGTTTTGCAAATATTTATAAATGATTGTGAATAATTTGCTGTCCTAAAAACACATTGCCACCAAGCAAGTGCTTGCTTTAATCTCGTGGGCTTAATAATGACAGGACTTACGCATTTCACCGAAATGAGCGCGTTTTGTGAACATAAAGGCATTAAAAATGCCTGAAATGTGAACAAATAAGCGCTAACCGTGTAAGTCCTAAATAAGTCTATATTTAAAGTATAACGGATGAGGAAAATTGGCAATGACCACCTATCACAAGCCTGAGCTATATCAACCAACAAATAAGGTGCGTTTTGTGACAGCCGCGAGTTTGTTTGATGGCCATGATGCCGCGATTAACATTATGCGTCGGATGTTGCAGGCAACGGGCTGTGAGGTAATTCATTTAGGCCATAACCGTTCGGTCGATGAAATTGTCACCTGCGCCTTACAAGAAGATGCACACGGCATTGCCATTAGCTCGTATCAAGGTGGTCATAACGAGTTTTTTGCTTATATGATTGACCTGCTCAACGAGCGCGGTTTGGGTCATGTCAAAGTGTTTGGCGGTGGCGGTGGCGTGATTGTGCCGAGTGAGATTAAAGCCTTGCAAGCCTATGGCGTGGCGCGAATTTTCTCGCCAGAAGACGGTGCAAAAATTGGCTTACAAGGCATGATTAACCAATGTGCCGAAGGTGCAGACCAAGATTTAGCCCATCAATATCCTGCTGATTTTAGTGATTTAGCATCGGATAACGTCATTGTTCGTCATCGTACTTTAGCGCGGATTATTTCCGCTTTAGAAGCAGGCGTATTGACGTATAAAGATGAGTTATTAAGGGCTTCCATCCCAAAAACAACGCCCGTCATTGGTATTACAGGCACAGGTGGCGCAGGTAAATCGAGTCTGACCGATGAAGTGTTACGTCGCTTCCGTTTAGATTTTAATGACCAAGTGAATATCGCGATTATTTCGATTGACCCATCACGCCGTAAATCTGGTGGTGCGTTATTGGGCGATAGAATCCGTATGAACGCCATTCATCATCCCAATATTTATATGCGTTCGTTGGCGACACGGAGTACAGGCGGTGAGATTTCGCAAGCTCTACCCGATGTCATTGCTGCCTGCAAAGTCGCAGGTTTTGATTTAATCATCGTCGAAACCTCAGGTATAGGGCAGGGTGATGCGGCCATTGTGCCGTTTGTTGATTTGTCCTTATATGTGATGACTCCCGAATTTGGTGCAGCTTCACAACTGGAAAAAATCGACATGCTCGATTTTGCCGATATTGTCGCTATTAACAAATTCGACCGCAAAGGCGCAAAAGATGCTCAACGCGACGTGTGCAAACAAGTGCAACGTAACCGCGAAGCCTTTATGCAAATGCCCGACACCATGCCCGTCTTTGGCACGATTGCCGCCCGTTTTAATGATGATGGTGTTACCGCACTCTATCAACAATTAAAAACTGACTTAATCGCTAAGGGTTGGCAAGCACCGAGCGCAAGTCAATTACCCGTAGTGACAGTGCGCGCTTCGAGCCAACAACATACTATTGTTCCAGCCCAACGCGTCCGTTACTTGGCTGAGATTGCCGATGGTGTGCGTGGTTATCATGCATGGGTTGAAGCACAAGCACAATTAGCGCGGCAACGTCAGCAATTGCAAGCAGTGCAGCAGATGTTGGCTACCTTAACTCCTTCCCCTGATAAGGGGGAGGCGGGGAGTGGGTTGTTGGTCAATACACAGAACCCCACCCTAACCCTCCCCTTGCAAGGGGAGGGAATATCTGCCATCAGCCAGTTAATGAGCGAAAAAGACGCACAACTAACCCTAGAATCCAAACAATTATTAAGTCGTTGGCCTGAGCTAAAACAGCGTTATGCACAAGATGAATTAGTGGTCAAAATTCGGGATAAAGAACTGCGGACGCAATTAACCTATACCAGTTTATCAGGCTCTAAAATCCCAAAAGTGTCGTTGCCAAAATTTCACGATGACGGTGATATTTTAGCGTGGCAACTACGCGAAAACATTGCAGGTGAGTTTCCCTTTACCGCAGGCGTATTCCCCTTTAAACGTGAAGGCGAAGACCCCACGCGGATGTTTGCAGGCGAGGGTGATGCCTTTAGAACCAACGCTCGTTTTAAACGGGTTTCCGAAGGAATGCCTGCCAAACGCCTATCTACCGCTTTTGATTCGGTTACTTTATACGGCAATGACCCACACGAACGCCCTGATATTTATGGCAAAGTCGGTAATTCGGGCGTGTCGATTGCTACCTTAGAAGACATGAAGGTGTTGTATAGCGGCTTTGATTTAACCAACCCAATGACCTCGGTATCCATGACCATCAATGGCCCTGCACCGACGATTTTGGCGTTCTTTTTAAATACCGCCATCGACCAAAATATTGAAAAATTCGTTGCAAAAGAACAACGTCAACCCAATGGCGATGAACGGGCAAAAATTGAAACGTGGACACTGGAAAACGTACGTGGCACGGTGCAAGCGGATATTCTTAAAGAAGATCAAGGGCAAAATACTTGCATTTTCTCGACGGAATTTAGCTTAAAAGTGATGGGCGATATTCAGCAATATTTTGTCGAAAATCGAGTGCGTAACTTTTATTCAGTGTCGATTTCGGGGTATCACATTGCTGAAGCAGGTGCGAATCCGATTTCGCAATTGGCCTTTACATTGGCGAATGGCTTTACCTTTGTTGAAGCTTATTTAGCGCGTGGCATGAGCATTGACGATTTTGCCCCGAATTTATCATTCTTCTTTAGCAACGGTATGGATCCAGAATATACCGTCTTAGGACGTGTGGCACGCCGCATTTGGGCAATTACCATGCGCCAAAAATATGGGGCAAATGAACGTAGCCAAAAACTGAAATATCATATTCAAACCAGTGGCCGCAGTCTTCACGCTCAAGAGATTGATTTTAATGATATTCGTACTACCTTACAGGCGTTAATTGCCATTTACGATAACTGCAACAGCTTACATACCAACGCCTTTGACGAGGCGATTACCACACCGACTGAGGATAGCGTGCGTCGAGCAATGGCGATTCAGTTGATTATTAACCGTGAATGGGGCTTGGCGAAAAACGAAAATCCGAATCAAGGCAGTTTTATCATTGATGAATTAACGGACTTGGTCGAAGAAGCGGTATTAAAAGAATTTGAAGCGATTAGCGAACGTGGTGGCGTGTTGGGGGCAATGGAAACGGGCTATCAACGCGGCAAGATTCAAGAAGAGTCAATGTATTACGAACACTTAAAACACAGCGGCGAATACCCGATTATTGGCGTGAATACTTTCCGTAATCCTAAAGGTGAAACGGTGATGGAAACGCTCGAATTGGCACGTTCAACCGATGAAGAAAAACAATCGCAATTGCAACGTTTGCGCGGTTTTCAGCAGCAACACGCTGACCATGCGGCAACGGCTTTAGCGCGTTTGCAAGAAGTGTGCATTAACAATGGCAATATTTTTGCCGAATTAATGACGACAGTGCGTTATTGTTCGCTGGGGCAAATTACCGAGGCGTTGTTTTCTGTGGGTGGGCAGTATCGAAGGAATATGTGATTGGGTGTTATGGTCAGATTGTGTCGTTTAAGTTTATTGATTCAAAACAACATGCTACCAATATTAAATTTTAAATGACATAATTGGCAAACATGGAGTTTTATTATTTTAAATGGCTGATGTATGAAGTTTTCGCAAGCACTACCCGATGATTGCCCATTGTCCCGAGCAACACCTTGTAATTTAAAGGTTTATATGCTTTGTAAAAAGAAAGTAATTTCTAAACAGGATTGTTTGACGCAGGCAGAAAAAGGTAGGGCGGCAAATGTTTCGGGCGAGCTTCTGTGTACAAGACACGGGTTATCGGTGTTTTCCTCATTAAAAAGTTGTATTCACCAACAAAAATTATTTCCATATTTAGGTAATCACATCGCCCATGCTGATTTGCGCGAAGAGCATGGGGTTATTGCTGAGACTCCTGCCAAGCATAATCCGCGCCACATGACGTGGTGGGCCTATGAAGAGGTTGAGCGCGATAACTGTTTTACCGTTATGCAGTTGGAACAATAATTATGTGGTCACTAAACTCACCTCAATGTACGCCTCAACGATTTGGAGCGTTTCAGCCCGATGAGGTTTTATATGAATTTGACGTTCCAATGATTTTCACCTTCATAGGTGAGGATGGACTGTTTCTTGCGTACCTCTCTGTAGAAGATGATGACACTCAAATCTCTCGCTATTTGACCGTGCCAGCCAATAAAAAACTGATTGATGAGTTAAAAACAGGCTCAAAAACGGTATTTGAAGCGTTGAATCAGCCTTGGTTATGGGTTGTCGATGTGAGTTATGAGGGGGTAATAAATGCAGCATGGCAGGTAGATGATATAGCTCAAATACCAGATACGGCTAAACCAACTAAAGATGCGATGTTATGGCCAGAATTGATGCCATTTTTTTCATATCGCTTGATTGGCGATGGTTTAGAAAAAGGACGTGTCCCCGCTAGTGTGGTTGCTAGGGCGATTGATGGTACAACAACAGCAATTAAGCAACTGCTGCGAGCAGTTTCTGCAATAGAAATGGGTCATGGTCGTTCTGAAAAATGGCTAAAGCAGCTATATGATTTACCAACACAAAGTTTTGCGTACAATAGTTTTGAAGTTTCTTTTCGCTCAGGAGCTGACCCTACTCAATCAGATATCACAGGTTTGGATTTAGACCCTTATAGTGATGGCCATAAAGAACTGAATTCTGCATTAAAGTGGTTAACTGATGAGAGTGATATTGAGTTAGACCTCACCATGTTAAGTGTATTGAATAATCTTGTTCCTCCATCGCATGGTATTGTGAAAGAAGTTGAAATAAAAGGACATTTGCTTGGCAACAATGTCGTTAGACTAAAGCGTAGTCATACGATGAAAGTACGTAATGCAATTTCCTCGGCTAAGCGTGAGCGTTCTTTATTAGAAACGGAAGGGCGTATTAAAGAGTTTGATAAAGATAAATTGAGTTTTATGCTTCGCCAACGGCCAAATAACCAACCCGAACTTAACTGTTTTTTTAATGAAGATATTTATGATGATGTTGATTATGCCTTTTCGTCAGAAGATGTCAGGGTGGTAATACAAGGCCGTTTACTCCCTAATCGTAGTAACTCACTGGAAGTCATAGCTATTGAAATAATTGAGCCTGAAAAGATTTAACTTTGGAAGATGGGTAATCTCTCCCATCTTCACCACCCCAAAGCGATTCACCCCACTCACCAACGCTTTAATCCATAAAAATATCACGATAATTCGAGCTTTTTAAAAATCTCGATTTAATAAAACACTACCCCAAACCAAGTCTCTATCACCATTGCCACCACGTAGTTCTGAACTTTGATAACGCATAATCCAACTTAAGCGGGTATGAGTCGTGACTTGTTTGGTCACGCCCAACCAAGCCTCCGCTAACACAGGGCGAACATCTTGCCAGTCATAACGTAATTCACTCTCACGAAATTGGCCTTGTAAAAAAGCGTTATAAGCGCGAGCGCGTATTTTTGCACCTGTCCAAATGTAAAACTCCGATGTGCCTCGACGACTCGCTTTTAATAAGCTGGCACTGGGTTGCGCAAAGTATTCTGCTCGATCTGGAGCAAAACTCCACCACGGTGTTTTAATTAACCCCCAACGTGCCGAAATAGAGCTATTAACTTCGGTTAAAAAACCAAGGCTACCCTCATTGGAATATTTAACCTCAAAGCGCAAACGGTCATCTGAGTTTATTAATAAATGCTGAGAAGCATAGGTATAACGTAATGTGGGCTCACCACCATTGGCAATTTGGTGCTTCCAACCTTGAGGAGAGTCAGATTTGCTGAGTTTATGAATTTCTTTTTGTAAAACTTTGGCAATGTGTGTGCCTAATATGCCCACGGTAAGTGTACTTTGAATAGCCGTTCGTCCACTATCTTCTAAACTTTGCCGTGAATTGGCTAAATACACTAAACTGGCATAAGGACGATCATCTATATTAACATCATCGCGTGTTAGGTCTTGTGGTGCAAAGGCGGCAATACCTACTTGTAAACTGTGTAAGGTTGGACGATTGTCAACATCGGTCACAGCTAACCAGCGATTAAATTTTTTGAGCGTTGAGTCTAAAGAAATTGGCCATTGCTGTACACGTTTACCTGCAAAGGTGACTGCGATGCCACCTGTATAGTCTCGGTCATGATTTTTAGGCGTGAGTAGGTCATTATCCATTTGCAATGACCAACCACTATCATAGGGCTCACCCGCGAGCGATGGAATAATGGCTTCTTTGGCATAAGCTAAACGGCCTACAAGCAAACATGCGAGTAGTAACGCCGCAACAGATAATAGCCGTTGTCGGCTGAGCATAATCTTCTCCGAATAACCGCCTCTGAGTTGAAGCAGTCGTGGTATGCAGCATAGTCTTATTGGTAGGTACTAGCAATTACCCAACGGCTTTAAAATCAGCTTGCCCAATCGTCCGATTCACCCCACTCACCAAGGCCTTAATCGACGCACTAATCATATTGCTATCAATCCCCACGCCATAACACGCACCCGTCACCCCTTGTTGCGTCATTTCCATAAAGGTACAGGCTTGGGCATTTGCGACATTTATTTGCCCTTCATCCTCTGCTGTATTCCTCCCTCTCTCTGAGGGAGAGGGTTGGGGTGAGGGTGTACTCATCGAGCGTTCTTCGTAGCTGCGTACTTGCACATAAATCCCTGCACCATGTAAGGCATTCACTGCCGCTTCAATCGGGCCATTGCCATAACCCGTTAATACTTGCGTTACGCCATGAATATCCACTACCAAACGAATGCCTTGGTTTTTGCCGTGTTCAAACAAATGATATTCGCGGTAACCAACTGGCGCGTTGCTCTGTAAATAAGTTTGGCTAAACAATTGCCAAATTTGTTCAGCACTGATTTCACCACCGACGCTATCGGTATGTTGTTGCACCACACCCGAAAACTCGACTTGCAAACGACGCGGCATCACCACGCCATAGCTGTTTTCTAACAAATAGGCCACGCCCCCTTTACCCGATTGGCTATTGACGCGAATCACCGAATCATAACTACGACCAACATCGGCAGGGTCAATCGGCAAGTAGGGCATATTCCAATAGCCATCGGCTTGCTGTACCGAAAAGCCTTTTTTAATCGCATCTTGGTGCGAGCCAGAAAACGCAGTAAATACCAAATCACCAACATAAGGATGACGCGGATGAATCGGTAATTGTGTGCAATGCTCAACGGTACGTGCGACGGTGTCGATGTCCGAAAAATCTAAATTTGGCGTAATGCCTTGGCTATACAAATTCAACGCCAAGGTCACCAAGTCCACATTGCCCGTCCGTTCACCATGACCAAACAAACAACCTTCAACCCGTTCTGCACCTGCCATTAAGCCCAATTCAGTGGCAGCCACGGCAGTGCCTCGGTCATTGTGGGGATGCAAACTGATAATCACGCTATCCCGACGCGCTAAGTGACGACCCATCCATTCAATTTGGTCGGCATAAACATTCGGTGTTGCGACTTCAACGGTGGCGGGCAAATTCAAAATCACTTTATTGCTTGGCGTTGCGCCCCATGTTTCGGTGACGGCATCACACACTTCTTTGGCAAAATCCAATTCGGTGGCGGTAAACGTTTCGGGGCTATATTCTAATTGCCATTCGGTGGAGGGTTGCTCGGCTGCTAATTGTTTAATCAACGACACAGCATTGACGGCCATTTCGACCACTTCGCGTTTACTCATATTAAAAACAATATCGCGGAACGGTTGCGAGGTGGCGTTATAGACATGAACAATCGCTTTTTTAGCACCGCGTAAAGACTCCATCGTCCGACGAATCAAATGCTCACGCGCTTGAGTCAAGACAATAATCGTCACGTCATCTGGAATATGACCATCTTCAATTAAGGTACGAACAAAATCAAAATCGGTTTGTGACGCTGATGGAAAAGACACTTCAATCTCTTTAAAGCCGATTTGGCACAACATTTTAAACATCTGCATTTTTCGCGTGCCATTCATCGGCTCAAATAACGATTGATTGCCATCACGCAAATCGGTACTCATCCAAATTGGAGCTTGGGTAATAGTACGGCTTGGCCACTGACGGTCGGGCAAGTTAATCGCAGGAAAAGCGCGGTATTTGGTAGAAGGATTTTTTAACATGATGGCAGTTCCTCTTAAAGGTTTTCATTGACGCTATGATAGAAAAAATCAGTTGGCAGGCGATTGCGAAATAAGGCGTTATTTCAGGCTTAAACGATTAAATATTGCTAATAAAATATATTTATTAAAATTTTATTGCGATAATATAATTTTTATTGGTAGGATAAATTAAGTGGTATTCGCGGCGTTATATTTACAAGAAAGTTCCCTCTCCTAATTTAGGAGAGGGTTAGGGTGAGGTTGTTTTTAAGAATACCCCCCCTCCCAACCTCCCCCTAAATTAGGGGGAGGAGTCTTCATTGAAAGGTAATTTAAAATGCAACTTGACCGCTACGACCGCCACATTCTCGACTTGTTACAACAAGACAGTCGCATCAGCAACCAAGACCTTGCCGATAAAATTGGCCTAACTCCATCGCCGTGTTTACGCCGCGTAAAAGCCCTCGAAGATGCAGGCTTTATTACCGCGTATAGAGCCTTAGTTGATACGCGTAAACTAGGCTTGACGTTGATGGCGTTAATTCACATTTCAATGGATCAACATACGCCCGAACGCTTTCAGCATTTTGAAGCCAGTATTGTCGATATTCCTGAAGTGTTAGAGTGTTTGTTGATTACAGGACAATCGGCAGATTATCAGTTGAAAGTGGTGGTCAAAGACATGGATGCCTATCAAGAGTTATTGCTCAATCGACTGACGCGGATTACAGGCGTAACGGGTGTGCATAGTAGTTTTGTGTTGCGGCGCGTGGTGGATAGAACAGCGTTGCCTGTTGTTTGAGTCTCAAATAAAATTAAGCACTGTTGATGTTTTAGCCTAAAGCGTATTTTGGGCTTGATGTTGAGCATATTACCTTGTTTCCTCCCTCACTCTAGCTCTCTCCCACTCAGGAGAGAGGACTCCCTCGCCCTTCGGGAGAGGGTTGGGGTGAGGGCTAAATAGACACCAGAGCTATTATGAAAAAAAACGATGTTTGCGCCTGTCATTCGGGTGCTTTTTATGTGGATTGTTGCCTACGCTTTTGGGCAAGCCAACAAAAGCCAAGCACCGCCGAGCAGCTTATGCGCTCACGTTATACCGCTTTTGTACTACAAAAAGCCCAATACTTAGTCGAGACCCATCATCCTGATTTTAGAAGTCCAGACGAACTAAAATCGCTCAAAAAATCTTTTAAAGGTATGGTATGGCAAGGTTTGGAAATACTAAATACTGAGTTAGGCCAAGCCTGTGATGCAACAGGTATTGTGGAGTTTAAGGCTACATATAGCTGTTTAGGTAAGCAAGATGTAATTCACGAACGCTCCTCATTTATAAAAGAACAAGGGCAATGGTTTTACACAACAGGTACAATATTTTAAAGCGTATTTAAGAAAGCATTAAGCTACCATCGCGCACTCTATGTCATATATCCTCATAGTTGCGTTTGATTCCTCATGTTAAATCTTCATCGTGCCTTATGGCGTTTAAGTTTTCCTGCTTTATTAGCCATAATAACAATTATTGGTTTTACGCTGTTACGTGTTGCGTTGTTAGGTCGTAGCTTAGAGCAAATCCCTTTTTACTTGCCTGATTATGCAGGTTTGTTTTTACGAGGTTTGTTATTTGATACCGCCGTTGCGGCCTATGTATA
>ERZ724527.178-NODE-178-length-32427-cov-9.716638_pt1 | contig 32427 bp, 22 predicted proteins | sample MGYA00376060_ERZ724527 | MGnify/ENA primary metagenome ERZ724527 (study PRJEB28724, sample SAMN07190886) | activated sludge metagenome | isolation source: activated sludge of sewage treatment plant in Hong Hong | place: USA: Christiansburg, Virginia | collected...
GAAGAAAATAGACGTTTAAATAGACGAGTTGAAATTAAAATTTTAAGTAAATAAGGTAATAATTCATTTGCCAATCCATTAATAAAAATTTCCTTTCCAACCTCGAGTATGTTAATTTGCAGATTATGGAACAATATCATCAACTACTTCAACATATTTTAGATCATGGTACACAAAAACATGATAGAACCGGAACGGGTACTATTAGTTGTTTTGGGTATCAAATGCGTTTTGATTTACAAAAAGGATTTCCTTTAATTACAACAAAAAGATTGCACCTAAAAAGCATTGTTTACGAATTGTTGTGGTTTTTAAATGGCGATACCAACATTAAATATTTAAAGGATAATGGTGTAAGCATTTGGAACGAATGGGCCAATGAACAAGGAGATTTGGGCCCAGTATATGGCAAACAATGGAGAAGTTGGCAAGGTGCAAACGGAGAAGTGATAGATCAAATTACAGATGTAATTCAGCAAATAAAAACCAATCCAGATAGCCGAAGATTAATTGTTAGTGCATGGAATGTTGCTGAATTACCCCAAATGGCTTTAATGCCTTGCCATACAATATTTCAATTTTATGTAGCCAATGGAAAATTAAGTTGTCAATTGTATCAAAGAAGTGCCGATGTATTTTTAGGCGTTCCTTTCAACATAGCATCGTATGCTTTACTAACCATGATGGTTGCACAAGTTTGCAATTTACAAGTCGGCGATTTTGTGCACAGCTTTGGCGATGTACACTTATACAACAACCATATTCAACAAGCAGAATTGCAGTTAACTAGGGTGCCTTATGAATTGCCAACAGTAAAAATAAATCCAGATGTAAAAGATATTTTTAGTTTTCAATTCGAAGATTTTACACTCGAAAATTATCAACATCATCCACATATAAAAGCTCCTGTAGCTGTGTAGTTAAGGGATAAGGCAAAAGAGACAAGTTAGAAGGCAGAATGTAGAGTATTGAATATAGAATATTGAAATTTAGTTATAATGCTTTTAAACCTCAACCTTAAACCTCAACCTTAAACCTTAAATCTTAAACCTTAAACCTTATACCTATATGATTATTTCCTTAATTGTAGCAGCAGCAGAAAACGATGCTATTGGAAAAAACAATTTATTGTTGTGGCATTTACCCAACGATTTAAAGTTTTTTAAAAATACTACTTGGGCAATGCCTGTTGCAATGGGACGAAAAACATTTGAAAGTTTAGGCAACAAACCTCTAAATGGACGATTGAATATTGTAATTACCAAACAAAAAAATTGGCAAGCTCCAGGTGTTGTAACTGTTACCAGTATTGATGATGCCATTTTTGTAGCTCAAAGCCATTCGTATAAAGAATTGTTTATTGCAGGTGGTGGAGAAATTTATAAACAAACCATAGACAAAGCCAATAAAATATATTTAACTAGAGTGCACACTACAATTGATGGAGATATTTTCTTTCCTGAATTAAATTTAAAAAAGTGGCAAAAAATAAACAGTAGATTTTGTAATGCCGATATAAAACATTTGTACGATTATAGTTTTGAAACTTGGGAAAAAATATAAATATGTTATTCGATTTTGTTGATACAGGCTTTTCTTTTACAATACTATTCATAATAGTAGGTATACTATTTTCTAAACTTCCAGCAAAACTTTATGTTAAAAATTGTTTAGCTGTTAGCAACCATTTGCTCATTTTATATAGTTGGTATTTAATACATAAATTTTATCAGCTCATTCAATTTATACTTTCACTAAATATTCCAACAGATAAAGTACCAAATAAACCCATTGAAATTTCTTGGTTTCAAATAAAATTTTTGTTGCTAATACTTCTACCCTATTTATTTCTATTTAAAAAATTGGCACGTACATTTTGGTTAAGTATGGTCATGCTCGTATTGTTACAGTGGGATTTTTTTGTACTGCTATACAATAGTTTACTACAAGGAGAAGAAAGCTCAGGGGTACTCTTCTACATGCCATACTTAATAGAATTTAAAATCTTAAACTATATCTGTTTGTTCGTAGCAGTTTATGCTTTACTTTGGCTGCTTAAACGTTTACCCAGTCAGCAAGTAAAATAACATGTATTCACCAGTACAATTAGCTTTAAAATTTGCCCAATATTATATAACTTCCAGTAATGGCAAAGGGCATGGAATACACTCTCCTTTCGTTTTCAATTTTGTTCAACAAGTATTAAACGATCAAAGACATTTTTATGCTTACGATGCTATTGAGAATAGAAGAAAATGGTTGTTGCAAAACAATGAAGTATTAACCATTGAAGATTTTGGTGCAGGTTCTAGAACAGGTTTAACCAAACAACGCAAAGTAAAAGATATTGCAGCATCCTCTTTAAAACCAAAAAAATATGCTCAGTTGTTGTTTAGAATGGTAGACTGTTATCAACCCAAAACAATTATAGAACTTGGCACTTCATTGGGAATAACAAGCAGTTATTTAGCCAGTGCAAAACAAGATGCTGAGTTTATTACGTTTGAAGGAAGTAAAGCAGTTGCAGCAGTTGCAAAAAACAATTTTAGTAATTTAGGGTTGAACAATATTCGATTAATAGAAGGAAATTTTGATAAAACTTTAAAGCCCACTTTAAACACATTATTGGTTGATGTAGATTTTGCTTTTTTAGATGGCAACCATCGTTATCAACCAACCATCGATTATTTCAATCAATTATTGCCTCACTTAAACGAACACAGTGTTGTGGTTTTTGATGATATACATTGGAGTAAAGAAATGGAACAAGCTTGGTACGAAATTCAACAAAACAACATGGTTACATTAAGCATTGATTTGTTTTTTGTAGGGTTGGTATTCTTTAAAAAAGACTTTAAAGTAAAACAACATTTTTCAATAAGATTCTAAATTTAATTGTTCATAATTGGTATAGAATAAAGTAAACGCAATCGTTTTCAGAATTAATGAGCAATTGCTTTAAAAAACCAACTAATTTCACGCCACAAAACTAACACAATGATCGTAGGAATTTTGAAAGAACCCCAAGGAGAAAATCGTGTTTCTTTATTGCCCGAGCAAGTAGTAGCTTTAATTAAAAAAAATGTACAAGTTGTTGTTGAAGATGGTGCAGGCCATACTGCAAGTGCATTTAACGAAGCCTATGTACAAGCTGGTGCAACAATTGTTAGCAGAGCCGAAGCGTTAAAAAGTGATTTAGTATTGGCCATAAACCCATTAACAGATACTGATGTACCACAACTAAAAGCTGGTGCAGCAATTTTGGGGGTTTACCAACCATTGTTTAATGTTGATTTAATGAAAACTTGGGCAAGCAAAAATGTTTGTTCATTTAGTTTAGATATGATTCCTCGTACTACAAGAGCACAAAGTATGGATGTGTTAAGTAGTCAAGCAAATATTGCAGGTTATCGTGCAGTATTATTAGCCTCTACTTTATTGCCAAGATATTTTCCCATGTTTATGACTGCTGCTGGTAGCATTGCTCCTGCAAAAGTGTTAATATTAGGTGCAGGCGTTGCAGGTTTACAAGCCATTGCCACAGCAAAACGATTAGGTGCAGTTGTTGAAGTGTTTGACACAAGGCCAGCAGTTAAGGAAGAAGTGCAAAGTTTGGGTGCAAAATTTGTAGAAGTAGAAGGTGCTGCCGATGCAACTAAAGCTGGTGGTTATGCAGTTGAACAAACAGAAGAATACAAACAAAAACAACAGCAACGCATTGCAGAAAGTGTTGCAAAAAGCGATGTAATTATTACCACTGCTCAAATTCCTGGAAAAAAAGCTCCAATATTAATTTCTCAAGATATGCTCGATAGCATGAAAAACGGTAGTGTAATTATAGATCTTGCAGCTTCAACAGGTGGCAACACTCCACTTACAAAAAACAACGAACATTTTACAACAGATAAAGGAGTTTTAATTGTTGGCAACAGCAATTTACCAAGTGGAATGCCATTTGATGCAAGTAAAATGTATGGTAAAAATGTACTTAATTTTTTACAATTAATTATTACTAAAGATGGTAATATGGAATTAAATTTTGCCGACGATTTGGTAAAAGGAACTTGTATTACCAATGGTGGTGCAGTAGTACACGAAAGAATGATTGCTAATAACTAATCTTACCAACTCAATTTTATTTATTCAATAAAAGAAAAAAATATGCATACAATAATTCAACTTTTACATTGGTTTACTGCACATATAGAAATGGTGTATATCGTTCTCCTATCAATTTTTTTAGGAATAGAAGTAATTGGTCGTGTACCAAGTGTATTGCATACACCATTAATGAGTGGTGCAAATGCCATTCATGGTGTGGTAATTATTGGAGCAATCATTGTTATGGGGCGAGTAGAACCTGATAATTACATTGCTTTGGTCATTGGCTTTTTGGCGGTGGTTTTAGGAACATTGAATGTAGTGGGAGGATTTGTTGTTACAGATAGAATGTTAGAAATGTTTAAAAAGAAAAAAGCCAAAAGCTAACCAAATCAAATCAATTCATTCAAACAAGCACTCTAATACAATAAACACATGAGCATACTTACTATAATTTATTTAATTGGTTCACTCACATTCATCATTGGTCTTAAAATGCTATCTCATCCAGAATCTGCAAGAAAGGGAAATCTTGTTGCTGCTTTCGGTATGACCATTGCAATTTTTGGAACTATTTTTTTATACAGAGATGAAGAAGGTCACAAACTGCACAATTACATTTGGATTTTTGCTGCATTAATTGTTGGTACACTTGTAGGGTTTTTAATAGCCAAAAAAGTACAAATGACTGCCATGCCAGAAATGGTAAGTTTATTTAATGGAATGGGCGGTGCTTGTGCAATGCTAATCAGCATTCTAGAGTTTAAACACATTTCAGATAATGCAATTGTAGACACAACTTCAGGCCAAAATGGTTTTATGTTAATTGCTGGCAACACAAGCCATTTACACATGTTAATTATTGTTGTAGGAATGGTAATTGGTGCTGTTTCTTTTGCAGGTAGTATGATTGCTTGGGGCAAATTAAATGGTAAAATAAAAGACCTTAGTTATAATGGACAAACCTATGTAAACCTTGCTTTATTAATTGGCTTAGTAGGTTTATGTACTTGGTACATTTTTAAAACACCAGTAAGTGGTGCTGAATTAGGTGGAATAGGTTTTACTTTAACCGATGGTACTGTTGCAACACAAGGATTATTTCCAATGCAAGTATATATTTTTTACGGAATTATTGTATTGGCTTTAGTCTATGGAATTATGTTTGTTTTACCAATTGGTGGAGCCGATATGCCAGTTGTAATTTCATTGTTGAACTCTTTTACAGGTATGGCTGCTGCATTTGGAGGCTTCTTATATGGCAACCAAGTAATGTTAACAGGAGGTATTTTAGTAGGTGCTGCTGGTACTTTACTTACACTATTAATGTGTAAAGCCATGAACAGAAGTTTACAAAATGTATTACTGGGTTCGTTTGGTAGTAGTGCAAAAGCTACAGCAGGTGGCAGTAAAGAACAAGGCAATTACAAAGAAATTTCTTTAAGCGATGCCTCAACCATTATGGCTTATGCCAATAAGGTAATGATTGTTCCTGGTTATGGTTTAGCTGTTGCTCAGGCACAACATACTTGCCACGAATTAGAAAAATTATTAGAAGAAAGAGGTGTAGAAGTTAAATATGCCATTCATCCTGTAGCTGGTCGTATGCCAGGCCACATGAATGTTTTGTTGGCCGAAGCTGATGTGAGTTATGAGAAATTATTAGAAATGGAAGATGCCAATGAAGAGTTTAAAAGTACTGATGTAGTATTAATTTTGGGAGCCAACGATGTAGTAAATCCTGCTGCAAAAAATGATCCTTCCTCTCCTATTTTTGGTATGCCAATTTTAGAAGTTGAAACAGCTAAAAATGTAATTGTAAATAAAAGAAGTATGAAACCTGGTTATGCAGGTATTGAAAATGATTTATTTTTTGCACCAAAAACATCTATGTTATTTGGCGATGCAAAAGCAGCTATTCAGAAATTAGTTAGTGAGATTAAAAACGTATAGAATATTTTTATAATTATTTCAAAGCCATCGTTATACAACGGTGGCTTTTTTATGCTAACTCACAAGCAATTTCTTTTAGCAATATCTTAAATGTTCATACGAATTACATAATAGTATGTCATATCGAGGAACGAGATATCTGCCTAGTATTCCCCTAACTGTAAGTGTTTCACCAACCAACAGAGAAAAAAGATTCATTGTTCTTCATGCGTATGACTGTTTACCAAATAGTGAATCTTCTCAACCTATTTTCAACAGCCTGGGTTGCCCAATAGTTTCCTATAATTTCTTGGCACAATTAAGCAAACATATTTCAAAGTCAAACAAGCCAATCCTGCTATGAATGTTCAATTAAAAATATTATTGATTGCTTAATTGGTAACGTTTGCGTAAAAAGCTGCCATTTTTTTTCATTCCAGCCTTATTTCTATGTAGCTTGGCAATTCAACTTATTCAAAGTTTGCATCTGCTTAGACTGATTTTTGTTTAACCAAATAAAATTGCTGTATGAAAAAAAAGTTACTCCTTTTTGTCCTTGTATTGTCTTGTATTTCTATCAACAAAAATTTTGCACAGGTTATTAATGAAGGTTTTGAAGAAGCCGAATGGGGGAGCACAGTTACTTCAAATTCTGGAAGCGTAGTAATTACTGGCACAAGTGCCAATAGTACCATGACGTACTTTTTAAGCAGTGCTGGTTCAAGTTCTAGCTTCTCAACTACTGGGGCATATACATTAACTGTTCCCTTTCTAAGTAGTAGCTCTCCAACCAATTCATCAAGTACAAGAACATCTTATACTGTTCATTTTACATCCACAGATATCAACACATCACCCAATTCGGGTTCTTGGCTTTATTCCAGGGGATCAATAGCAACAGACTCACGATTACAAAGAGCCCATTCAAAAACAAATTCATGGGCAATGGGTTCAAGCAGCGGTTATTTAATTACGCCAGTTATTTCTGGTGGTGTTGCTAGCATTACAGTGTGGGTAGCTGCCCCATCAAACTTTACCATTGGGCTTAATACCAATACCAACATTACTTCTTTGCCAACTTATTCCAGCAATAATTCTGCAGCAATGGCAGGGTTTACACAGGTTACACAGTCATTTCCTGCTTCTGGAACATTGGGTTCTAGCTATATACAATCATTTAGTTTTACAGGCAGCTTTTCTGGCCCTGTGAGGGTGGGCTTGTTTAATGCTGGTGGTAGCAATATTTATATAGATGATATTATCATTACTTCACCAGCCCCAACTACAGCTTTATTTTCATCTCCAACATCATTGTCTTTTGCCAACCAACAATCATCTACCAATTCAACATCACAATCATTTGATTTGAGTGGCACGTTGCTTACTGGTTTCCCAAGCGACTTAACAGTTTCTGCACCAAGCACAGATTTTCAAGTTTCAAATAACAATACAACATGGGGTTCATCAGCAACAATTGCTTATACATCTGAAACATTGGCTGTAACACCCGTTTATATAAGGTTTACACCACAAACTACTGGTGCAAAATCTGGTAATGTAACCGTTGCTGGTGGTGGTGCAACAACTATTAATATTGCTGTATCAGGAACAGGTACTGGACCCATTTACAGTTTTAGGAGCAAGCAATCAGGTAACTGGGCTGATGCTTCCACATGGGAATACAACAATGGTACAATTTGGGTAAATGCAGTAACTGCACCAATTGATGCAGACGGAACAATTAACATTCAAAACGCACATGTAGTAACAGTAAATGCAGCAGTGTCTGCTGATGAACTCACCATAGATGCAGGTGGAGAACTGGCCATTGCTACAACTAATACATTAACCATTGCCAATGGAACAGGAACAGATATTACAGTAAATGGAAAACTAAAAAACAGTGGCATACTTACATTAACTGGCACACTTGCTTTTGGTGCAACTGGTACTTATCAACATGATGCAACAACTGCAATACCTACACTAACATGGACAGCAGGCTCAACTTGTTTGGTAACAGGAGGAACAGGTGTGCCAAGTGGTGGCTTTGGACAATCTTTTGCCAACCTAACTTGGAATTGTGAAAACCAAACAGGCAATGTGGTCATAGCTACAACCGGCTTTACAGTAACAGGCGATTTCAATGTGATATCAACAGGAACTGCTGGTACAGGTGGCATTCAAATGATTTCAAGCGGTGGCGTACAAAATTCAGTAGTGGGTTCCTATACACAAAGTGGTGGCTATGTTTACATTTATCCCAATAATGCTCCAAGGTCCATGACCTGCAATGGAGACTTTACCATGACTGGAGGAAACTTTGGCATCACAGGAAGTGTAGGAACGGCAGGAACGGGTTCAGCAACATTGTTTGTAAAGGGAAACATACAAATGGGCAATGGAGCTACCATATCAAGAACAACTGGCACCACTGCCAACTTTGAACTGAATGGAAGTTCAGCACAAACTATTATGTCATCGGCAACAATAGACATATTCAATACCAACTTCAATAATGCTGCTGGCATTACCTTGCTTGCTCCAATTATTTTGAAAGGGAATGTAACATTCACCAATGGATTAGTAAATACAACATCTACCAATTTGCTTACCATTTCTGGCAATGCAACAGTTAGTGGTGGAAGCAGTACCAGTTTTGTAAATGGACCATTGCAACGTTCATTGGATATTACAAGTTCCACTTCACTTGTTTTACCAATTGGAAAAGGAACAGCTTATAGCCCTGTAACATTAACCATTACACAAGATGCAGCTACATCAACCAATTATACAGCTGAAGTATTTTTGGGTGCTCCTACTTCCAATACCTTACCACCAACTTTATCCAAAGTATCTGATACGAGGTATTATAATATTTTTAAGGATGCAGGTGCCAATGTTACTGCAGCACAAGTTCAATTGGATTATGATGCTGTAGATGCATCTATAACTGGTGTTTCTCTAGCTGATAAAGCTACCATTAGAATTGCCAAGGACAATGGATCTGGCAGTTGGTTAAACTTGGGTTCGGCCACTGGTGGTTCAGCTAATACTTCAGGCACCATAATATCTGATGTAAACTTTACGGACTTTAGTCAGTTTGCTATTGCTAATGCTAGTGCTGTTGTGCCTGTTAAGTTTGTTTCGTTCAATGCCTTATTGGTTAATGACAAAACAAAACTCACTTGGCAGGTTGCAAACGAAATAAACATTGCAAGCTATGAAGTAGAAAAAGCAGTGTCAGCAAACAATTTTGTTGCCATTTCACAGCAAGCAGCCACTGGTTCAAACTTATATACTTCAATGGATGAATTGCCTATTACTGGCACCAACCTGTACAGGATAAAAGCCATAGAAAAAGATGGCCATGTGCTATACAGTATAACAGTAAAAGTTACTAAGGGAAAAGCAAATCAAATGGATTTGCAGGTAATGCCAAACCCTGTTAAAGACAAACAATTGAACATCAAATTGGTAGGTTACGAAAAAGGCAACTATTCATTTATACTGTACAACGCTTCTGGCATTTTGGTTTACAGCAAGCAGCAAACTGTAAGCACTGGAAGTACAATTTTCACATTTAATCTACCAACTGCATTAACCAAAGGAATTTATCAATTGGTAGTAACCGATGGTTCAACAAAGATTGTAAAGAGTGTTTCTGTAGAATGATAACATTCCTCAAGGGCAAATAGATTTTCTTAAAAAGAGTGCAAGCGTTTAAAATCCTTGCACTCTTTTTGTTTCTAAGGTAGTAGAAAGCTGTTTTGAACATTAGTGGATGAAGAATTGTTCTAAAATGTTTTTTTATTTCCTAGCTATATGAGGCTTGTAGCTTCGAAGAAAATATTCTGTTGCATCTGCAACTCTCCTACAATTAATAAAAAAAAATTTAGCATCATCTACAATGTTCCTATTTTGAAATATTTTATTGCTTTACACAATTGCTAAAAAGCAATAAAATGGAACTTTCGTAGCTACAAGTTTCAAAGAGCTAAATTTTGCAATATCCTAATGCAACATCACAAACAAAAATTCATTATTTGATAAAAGGTTTGCACAAACAAATATTGCTGCTTATTTTTCCAATCTAAACATCTTTAACACATGCGTAAAATAATTGCTTTATTTATTGCTATCTGTTTTGCAACAACATCGTTTGCTCAACCAAAAGCCAATTACCAAATGGCTGCAAAGTTTTCTAGCAAGAAGTTAGATAAAATGTTATTTAGCTTAAATGTAGATCCTCATTGGTTAAAAAAATCTGATAGGTTTTGGTACACATATCAAACAACTGATGGCAAAAAATGGTATATCGTAGATCCTGTAAAAGGAGAAAAAAAAGAACTTTTCAACAATGAAATATTGGCTATGGAAATTACCAAAATTGTAAAAGATCCTTTTGATGCACAAAATTTAGGTTTAGATAGTATGCGTTTTGTACGTGATGAAAATTGGATTCAATTTGAAGTAAAAAGTACACAAGAAATTGAGAAAAAAGATACTACTGCAAAAAAAGATGCCAAACCAATTAAACAAAAAAAGACTTTTTATTTTGAATACAATATCAATACAACTGAATTGATTGAACTTTCAGAATTTAAAAAGCCCAAACGTAAACCAAGCTGGGCAAGCATTTCACCAGATGGCAATACCATTATTTTTGGTAAAAATTTCAATCTATATTACATGGATAAGGCCAATTACGAAAAGGCTTTGCTCAACGAAAAAGATAGCACAATAGTTGAAAATCAATTAACTACAGATGGTATTGAAGATTTTGCTTATCATGGTAGTGGGGCTTATGGTGGTGGTGGAGAAACCAATGTTGATATAGAAAAAAACAAGGATAAAAGAAAATCTGCTTTTGTTTTATGGAGCCCCGATAGCAAATATTTTTCAATGGTAAAAAATGATTCAAGGAAAGTAAAAGACCTTTGGGTAATTAATAGTATTGCGGATCCAAGACCTACGCTTGAAACCTATAAATATTGGATGCCTGGCGAAAAAGAAAGTCCTGTAGATCATTTAATGTTGTTTAATATGAGCAATAAAACTTCTAAAGAATTGGTAGTAAGTTCTTTTAAAGATCAAGACTTAAATATTTGGAGTAAACCTGCATTGGCTTCTACTAGAGATGATGATTTTAGACCACTAATTTGGCTGGGCAACAACAATAAATTTTATTTCACACGTACTAGCAGAGATTTAAAAAGAATAGATCAGTGTGAGGTAGACGTAAGTACAGGTACAGTGAAACCTTTAATTGAAGAACGTTTAAATACGTATGTAGAAATTAAAAGATTGGGTATTGTAAATGATGGAAAGGAATTTATAGAATGGAGTGAGAGGGATGGTTGGGCACATTTTTATTTGTACGATGAAAATGGAAAATTAAAAAATCAAATTACAACAGGTGCATTTCATTGTGAAGATATTGAAGCAATTGATGAGAAAAAACGTGTACTTTATTTTACTGCCAATGGCAGAGAGTTAATGAATGATGGCAAAACCAAAAATGGTAACTCAGAAAAAGAAGATCCATATTATTTGCATTTGTACAGAATTAATTTTGACGGCTCAGGCTTAAAATTATTGAATGAAGGCAACTTCGATAATGCCGTAAATGTGAATGACAATAAAAGTTTTTTCATTAACAATTATTCAAGAGTAAATACTGTTCCTAAATCTACTTTATACAATACGGAAGGTAAAAAAGTGATGGATTTAGAAACAGCTGATTTTTCTTCTTTATTTGCTGCAGGCTATAAATTTCCAGAGCCATTTAAAGTAAAATCTGCCGATGGCATTACTGATTTATATGGAGTACTATACAAGCCATTTGATTTTGATAGTACCAAGAAATATCCAATTATTGAGTACGTATATCCTGGGCCACAAACTGAAGCAGTAAACAAAGCATTTAGCAGAGGAATGGATAGAGTTGATCGTTTAGCACAGCTTGGTTTTGTTGTTGTTACAGTGGGCAATAGAGGTGGCCATCCTGCACGTAGTAAATGGTATCACAATTATGGATACAACAATTTAAGAGATTATGGATTGGCCGATAAAAAAGCTGCAGCAGAACAATTGGCAGATCGTTTTTCTTTTATTGATATTAATAAAGTGGGCATTCATGGCCATAGTGGTGGTGGGTTTATGAGTACAGCAGCCATGTTGGTTTATCCAGATTTTTTTAAAGTTGCAGTAAGCAATGCAGGCAATCATGATAACAGTATTTACAACAGATGGTGGAGTGAAAAACACAATGGCGTAAAAGAAATTATATCAGATAAAGGCGATACATCTTTTGCTTACAGTATCGACAAAAACCCTGATGTAGCTAAAAATTTAAAAGGTCATTTATTGTTAATTCATGGAGAAATTGACAACAATGTACATCCTGCAAATACAATGAGAGTTGTAAATGCATTAATCAATGCCAACAAGCGTTTCGATATGTTGTTGTTACCAACACAACGTCATGGTTTTGGAAGTATGAGTGAATATTGGTTTTGGAAAACTGCCGATTATTTTAGTACTTGGCTGTTAGGTGATACAACACAACGTGATGTTGATATTGAAGAATTAAACAAAGAAATTGAAAGAAAAAAATAGTTGAACAACTTTATAAAAAGCCTGCAATACGAATAATATTGCAGGCTTTTTTTTGGAATAGGATTATTGCAATTATTTTTATTTACTTTCAATTTAAATAACCCCAATGTATCGCAATATTTTTTTGTTTACCCTTTTACTGATTACCTTTTTCACATCTTGTAAAAAGCCACAAGGCTTTGATTATAGAGAGGTAAGAAATGTTGAAATTAAATCACTAGGTTTCGATAAATCTAGCTTAAATATGGATTTGGTGTACTTTAACCCAAATGGTTTTGGTGTTGATTTAAGAAGGGTTGATTGTGATATTTTTGTAGACAATAACTACTTAGGTAAATATAAATTAGATACTATTTTACACATTGCTCGTAGAAGTGAATTTACACTTCCTAGCAAAATTGAAGTTGATATGAAAGGCGTTTTTAAGAATTTATTAGCCGTTGTTTTCAATAAAGAAATTGAATTAAATGTAAAAGGAACAACTCGTGTTGGTAAAGCTGGAATTTTTGTGAATGTTCCATTTAACTACAAAGGCAAACATAGTTTTAGTATGTTCTAAGGTTTCTTTTTTCTATCAATAAACTATAAAATTTTTCCAACTCTTTTTGTTCGTTGGGTTGCAATTCAGCTTGCTTATCAAATTTAAATTTTAAACCAAGTACAGCTTTGTGTTGTGGATACGAAGCTAAAATGGTTGCTAATTTTTTTTCTATTGCATCATCTTTAATTTTTTCAATAGCAACTTTTGTTTGTATTGGAGTTTTATCTCTATTGGGCAATTTTGCAATGGTTGCTTCCAAAGTGGCTAACCAAGCAACTGGCATATCTTCAATTGAACTTGCTTTATTGTACAAGCCTTCCAATTGTCCTTTTGTTAAGAAGCCTCTATCTTCATATTGATGCATTAAGCTCATGGTAAACAATGCATTCTTGTTAGCCTGATAGCAAGCATCCAAAATTTTATCAATTACGTCTGGTCCTTTTTTCTTCTCCATTGGCTATAAAAATAAAAGATATTTATACAAAAAAATGGTCTTCTTTAAAAGAAGACCATTTTTTTAATGAACCAATATAATTTTCTCAGTTCCCCATTCATTTTCATTGGTTACATACCGAACCACGTATGTACTAGATGGGAAATGATTGATATTAATTTTCCATTGAAGTTGTTTATCTGCTGTGTTTATACGCATCAATATTTTTCCTGCAAAATCTGTTATAAACATATCCTTTATTGGCTTATTTGCAGTAATGGTTAAATTACCTCTTGTTGGATTTGGCGACAATTGCAATTTAACAATACTGGTTTGTACTTTATATGGTGCTGCAGTTTGTGGCTCATTGCATTGTTGTGTATACACCATTTGTTGAATAATTCTTGGCAATAAATTGTTCAATAACTCAATTGAAAAAGCATCTGTAGTTGGGGCAATATGCTCATCTCCTATTCCACTATTGCTGGTTAAAAATAAATATGTTCCATTTGTAGCCAAAGCAATACTACGCATTAAAAACTCTGTTTGTTTATCGGCACCACTGCAAACAATGGGTACAACTCTAATGCCTTTTGCAGCTGCTTGTTGTATTAAATTGTATATTTTATTTTGTGCTGTTAAATGTGGCGGAGCATCTAAAATTAAAAACATAATTTTTGTTCTAGCATCGCTGCTCCATTCTAACTTTTCAATAGCAGTTTCTAAACCTTCTTCAACAGCTTCGGGCATATCGCCACCACCAGCAGCTTTTTGTAATTTAATAAAATTCAACACCTTCAATAAATCACTATTTAATGGAATGTATTTAGTTACATATTCATCATCATGATCTCTATAAAAAACAGAGCCAGCTTTAATGTCTAAATGTTGGTATTGAGCAAATGTTTTATTCAACACATCTTCTAACTCTAATTTTAAGTATTCAATTTCATCACCCATACTTCCTGTTGCATCTACAACAAAAGCAATTTCTACTTTATTGTTGGTTGAACATTCTTTGTTAATGGTTAACCTATTAATACCTTCTGTAAATGTGTATGGATGTTGAATTGTTTCAAAACCTTGTACAGCAATAATAAACTCAAGGTTGTTTTTTTGCGTTTGCACATTTGCCCACAATTCAGCCTTGCCTGTATTATCAGTTATTGCAGTCCAAACTGTATCGTTGGTATTTTTATTAATTAAATAAACTGTATGCCCAATTACTGGATATCTCGTTTTACTTTGTAGTTCAACTGTATAGCGTTGTTTAACACTTATCTTCCAAATATTGGCATACTCTTTAAAATCTTTATCGGTATAATCATCCCACATTTTCCATTTAGAAAAATCATTTACTTCACCAGCTGTTAGCAAACGTGTGGCATAATTATTTCCATCTTTTTTAGATACAGAATCTGTAAAAATTAATTTTTTATTGGTTACTGCAGCTTTATAATATGGTTCAGATTTTATGATGCTTGAAGATGTAAGTGTTTTTCTTTTAGCACTTTTAGAACCTTCGGCATAATCTGTAATACTAGAACTTCTCATTGTACTATAACCATCTGCAGTAGCAGCAGCTTCAGCAGCAGCAAATGTCATTTTCCTTTTGGCTTTTTCTGAATAAGCAGCAGAAGTTTCTTCATCGATTGCTTCTCTTTTATTCAATAAAACAACTTCAAAATTTGGATCGGCAATGTTTTTTGCAGTAATCACCACTTTATAGGATTCCAAACCTGTAGCACTAAAAATTAATGTATCGGGTAATTTAGTTGCTTTAATGCTGAATGTTCCATTTTTATTGGTGGTAATTGAGTTGGCTTTATTGCTAAAATGTACTGTTACATTTGAAGCTGCAAATCCACTTTCGTTCAATACTTTGCCATTTAATGTTTGGCTATTGACTTGTATAAAAATTCCAAAAATTGCAATGGATATAAATAATACATGTTTCAATTTCATACAATAGGTTTTTGAGTAGATGAACAATGATGAAATTTTACATAAAAAGCGTTAAAATATTTTTTTATCCTTTATTTGTAAGTTACTTTGAACAATTTTGTACACTAAGAAAAATATTATGAAGAAAATTATTCTTGCCATTTCATTGTTTAATTTTTTTGCCAATTACAGTTTTGCACAAACAGAAACGCCTAAGGGTTGGCATTTATTAAGTCCATCCAAAGACAGTTTTTATGGAATTGATTTAGCAAAAGCTTATCAAATTGCCAAACAAAAAAATAGCAAGCCTGTATCTGTTATTGTTGCAGTAATAGATTCTGGCATTGATACTTTACATGAAGACTTGAAAAAAATTTTATGGAGAAATCCTAAAGAAATTCCTGGAAATGGAATTGATGATGACAACAACGGATACATTGATGATGTTTTTGGATGGAACTATTTAGGTAGTAAAGATGGTAGAAGTGTAAAAAAAGCAAGCGATGAAAAAAGCCGTGTGTACCATCGTTTTAAAGAAAGATTTTCTGCTAAAGATTTAGATACCAATTCATTCAATCAAGAAGATAAATATTTATATAGAGCTTGGTTAAAAAGTTCAAATGAAATTGTTGTGAGTACAGAAGAACAAACCAATGTGGCCTATGTAGAAATTGCATTGAGAACATTGAAAAAAAATGATGCTGTTATTAAAGAAGATATGGGTAAAGAAGAATACACCATTGATGAGCTAGAAAAATATACACCCAAAACAGATATTGCTAAAAGAGCAAAAATGGGCTTTTTAAGTACCATGAAAATTTTTGGTATTGAAGCTGATGTTAAAAATTCAACCATAATTGAAGAAATTGGAAGTTATGTTGATGGGAAAAAAGCAGCCATTGAAGCAAAAGATAAAGCCCCAATAGATTATAGAGCTGAATATATGAAAGATGATTACAACAATATTCATGATATTGGTTATGGCAATGGAGATGTTATGGGTGGAACACCAATGCATGGAACGCATGTAAGTGGCATTATTGCAGCACAACGCAACAATGGTATTGGTATGGATGGGGTTGCAGAAAATGTACAAATTATGGCTTTAAGAGTTGTACCTGATGGCGATGAATATGATAAAGACATTGCCTTAGCAATTTTTTATGCTGTGGATCATGGTGCTAAAGTAATTAACATGAGTTTTGGAAAATCTTACTCCCCTGAAAAAAAATGGATTGATAGTGCAGTACGTTATGCAGCCCAAAAAGATGTCTTGATTTTGCATGCAGCTGGCAACGATTCAAAAGATATTGATGTTGCAGAAAATTATCCAAACCCTTATTATTTATATACCAACGAAAGAGCACCCAATTTTATGACCATTGGTGCAAGCAGCGATCCTAAAGTTTCTGGTTCTTTGGCTGCTGATTTTAGCAATTATGGCAAACAAACTGTTGATGTTTTTGCCCCAGGTGTTAAAATATATTCTACTTTACCGGGTGGCAATAATTATGGAAATTTAAAAGGAACAAGTATGGCAACCCCAGTAGTTTCGGGCATTGCAGCATTACTGCGTTCATATTTCCCCAATTTAACAGCTGTACAAGTTAAAGAAGCCATTGAAAAATCTGCAACTGTTGGTACAATAGAAATTGAAACTTTTAAACCTGGCACAACCGAGCCAATTGCATTAACAGAATTGTGTAGAACTGGTGGTTTTGTAAATGCTGCCAATGCTGTTGAATATGCTGCTAAAATGAATATCCCAACAAAAAAAACACCTATAAAAAAAGCAGTTAATGTAAGCAAAAAATCGAGTTTAAAAACCATGAAAACAAACCAATAATGGGCAAACCTTTAGCTACAACATATCCTATATTTTATAGCACTTATGTAAACAAAACAACTGGTAATTCTATTCAAGAGCTTATCGCAAATCATAGCCATACAATTCTTCAATTTATACAAGCAATTGAAAACAACAATGCCGATTTTGCTTATGCAGAAAATAAATGGACTGTAAAACAAGTTTTACAACACATGATAGATACTGAAAGAGTATTTGTTTATAGAATTTTGAGTTTTTCTCGTAAAGACGCAACTCCGTTGCCTGGTTTTGATGAAAATACTTATGCTGCAAATGCAGATGTACAACATAGAACTTTAGACGAATTAAAAGAAGAATTTAGTTTGTTAAGAAAGTCTTCGGATATTTTTTTTGCAAGCTTGCAAACAGAACAATTAGAAGCGATAGGTATAGCCAACAATAACTCTATTACAGTAAATGCATTGTGTTATATTGTTTTTGGACATGCACTACACCATATTGAAATACTTAAAGAAAGATATTTTAAGATATAGTTGTTACACAAAAAAGCACTTTTTTAAAAAAAGTGCTTTTTTGTGTATGCTTAATTTATTTACATCTTATACCAAATTGCAACAACACCAGCAATAGCTAAAACTATTGCATAAATCCACCAATAATCTTTAGGAGCTTCTTCTTCTTCAGGTGTTAATTCAATATCATCAAAATTGGGTTCTCTTGTAGTGCTTTGTATGGTTATTTTTTCTTCTTTATCAATTGGTGTATCTAATTGAATAGAAGCCACATAGTTGTTTAAAATATGTTCTTGTTCAAACTTAAAACTTCCGTCAGGTTGTTTAGAAAGTGTACCAATGCCTGGTAAAACTGCACCTTCGGCATGACCAATATCTTGTTTTAGTTGGTAAGTAAATTCGTGAAATTGTTTAATGGCATCAATTTCATCAATGTGTAATTCTTTGGCTAAAAAATCGTAAAAAACTCTATCGGCTAATGCCGTTTCTGATTTATATAAAATTTTATTTTCAGGTGCATTCAATACTTTTAAATCGTTTGAAAAAAAAGCAGGCTCAGTAGCAATTGAAAAATTCCCAATTCCGGGCACACTTACTTTGTTGTGCTGTAATAAATATTTATGAATAATTGGATACATGTTTGTGATTTACCTAAACGAATATACAACACCTCCCAATACATTTAAACCCAAAACTTCATATTGGTTCCAACGTTGGTATTTACTATTCAATAAATTATTAAACTGTAACCACAAATTTAATTTTGGCATAATGGTATATTCAACTGCAGCTGTTAAATCTATTGCTGCGCTCAGCTTTTCTGTTTGCAAAGTTTTGGTTCTATACTTTGCTCCATCCCAAATAAATACATCACTTTTAATGTGCAAATCTTTCAACAATTTCCATTTTAAAGAACCCGTAATTTCAAATGGAATTAACCCAAACGGTTTATCATAATCACTTTTGGTAAATTGATAAATGTTGATTCCTGCTAAAAAAGAAAACTTCTCTTGAATATTGTATCCCAATTCTCCATGAATTTTAATTGCTTGAATATTTGAATCGCCAACAATTAAAAATGAACGTCCATCTTGTACATCATTTACAAACAAGGGCATATTTTTCATGCTCATAAAAGCAACTCTAGCATTGTACGTTAAATGTGTACCAGCAGAACCTTTAAAGCCTACAAACTGCTCACTAATATTGGTATTGAATAAATTTGTGGGCTGTTGTAACCAAGGATTTGTTGCAGCTAAGCTTTGATAACTGTTCTTTTGAAAATAACCCAACGAGCCGGCTTCAACAATAAATTTTTCTCCATTTATTTTTACTTCAGCAGTAACATTTGGCAACAACTTAGTTTCACTATTGTCCCATGTAGGTTGCAATCCTGCATGTACTTTCAAATTTTTTCCTTTATAAATTAATGCAGTATTTAGGTAAAATAAATTATTGGCAATACTTGCTTTGTTTGAATTGAAAGCAGTAAAATCTGCAGTTAAATCAACCAACAAAGAAAACTCTTTTGAGAATGCTTTGGTAACAGGAACTTTAGTAATTACATTAAATTCATTGGCATCTCTAGCATCAAAAAAATAATTAAAATTGATTGATGGCTGATAAGTTAATCCATAAGCATTGGGCTCTTTTCTTTTAAACATGGCTTGCATGCCAATGGTATTGAATTGTTGTTTCAATGAATCTTTAGGAAGTACCAATGTGTTGGGTAAATAACCATATTGATTTTGTGAAGAATTGGTAAAAAATAATTTTCCCAACCACTCATGATTGCTTTTTGTTTGATAGTTGCCATTAATGGCTAAAGCAGATTTTGAAAATTGTTGATCGGCTAAATTTCCCTTTGCAGAATTGTGCATGGCATAAATAGAAGTTTGACTGGTTTTTCCGTTACCAAAACTAAAACCTGCTTCTATGTATGGTTGACTAAAACTACCATAACCTGCTTTTACATAACCATCATTCGTCCATATATAACCACTATCTACTACCAATGCCAAAGGTTTAATAGGTACAGGTTGATAAGAGAAAAACAAATTTTGTGCAGGAACAACATAGTTTAAAGCCATTCTTGTTGTGTCTGAATAAGGCGTTGCAGCAGAAAAATTAATTTTTGCAGCAGTACGTAAAGTAGGTTTAAATGATGCATACAATACCACAACATCTGGCTTAGAAGTATCGCTAGAAACCGATGTTTGTGTAATTGGTTTTGTAGCAGTACTTGTAGTTTTTGTTGTTGTAGCATTGGTTGATTTTGCTTGACTACTTTTAGCTTGTGTTGCTTTCTTTTTGGTAGTTGTAGCTTTCTTTTTGGTACTAACTGTTGCCTTTTTACTACTGCTCGATTTTCTTTTTTGTGCAGTAACAACCGAAGCCATTAAACAAATAGCTAAGAGTAAGTATGTTATTTTAATCATTTTTTTCATGGATAATTTTTTACTGATGTTCAACTTGATTGGCTTTGTTTTTTGCTTCAATTACTTTTGCTAATTTTTCTTCAGCTTCTTTTTTCAACTCTTCAATTGTTGCATTTTCTGCAATGCTTTTGAAGGTTGCTTCTGCATTGAAATAATCTTTTTGAGCAAAATAAACATCGCCTAAAAGAATGTAACTTTTGGTTACCCAATATTCGTATGAGCCATACTTTTTAATTACATCAAATCCAGCTTTTTCGGCATCGGCATATTTTTGTTTGATGTACAATATTTCTGCAAGTCTGTATTGAGCTTCTGCACTAAATTCTGATTTGCCAGTAGCAATTACAGCTTTGTAAGCAGTGGTTGCTTCATCTAATTTATTTTCTAATTGATAACTTTTAGCAACTACCATATTGGCCATCATTTTATCATCGGCAGCAATGCCACTTTCTGCTAACAACTCTTGTGCATTTGTTGATGCTTCGAGCCATTTTTGTTGTTTGTATTGGCAACGCAACAACCCTCTCATAGCTTCTAGCCTACTCTCTTGTTGTTTGGTAAGTGCTTTTACTTGAGCAAAATATTTTTCGGCATTTGCATAATCTTTATTATCAAAATAATAAATTCTAGCAGCTTGTAATGCACTTCTTTCTGCATAAATATTGGGTGCTTTAATTGCGACAGCTTCGTAAAAAGGCAATGCTGCAGTATAATTTTTACTTACAATATTTATTTCAGCAGAAAAATAATTGGCTTCAATTGCATATCTACCATCTGAGAACTTAGATAAGTATTCGGCAAAACCTTTTTTAGCCGATTCAAAATCTCTGGCTTCATATCTAATCATAGCAGCTCTATAAGTTAAAGAATCTGCTTCGCTGTAGGTTACAGTTTTGCCATTGGCTCTCATAAATGTGATGAACTCACCAGGCTTTTGATCTTCAACAAAAATTTTGCGTATGTATTCAACCGCATCATCACTTTCTGGAGAGTTTGGATATTTTACTACCAATGTTTTAAAATAACCCAACGATTCTGTATTTTTTTGAACATTGAAATAGGCTATCCCAATTTTTAAATATGCTTGTGGATACCAAGTATTGGCTTTTTTATCATTCAATACTTTTTCTAAATACGGAATGGCTTCTATCCATTTTTCATCTGCTAAATAGGTATTGGCAATTTCCATATTGGCATCGGCAATTAATGCAGAATTTGGAAACTTCAACGGCAAGGTTTGTAGCAAACTAATTTTATCTGCAATTCTGCTAGAAGCTCCAGCAATAATTGCACGTTGATATAATGCATAATCTGCTTGGGATAAATTCAAGGTCATTACTTCTTCATACATCTTTAACGCTTGCTTATAATTCTTCATCATGTAATAACAATCGGCTGCTCTAATAAATGCATCTTGTTGTAACATGGGCGATGTTGAAGAAATGTTAACCACTACTTTTTCAAATAAATCCAATGCTGCTTTATAATTTTCTTTTTTCATAAAACAGTAGCCAGCATTGTAACGTGCATTGGCTGCATTCACTTCTCCACTTGTTACAGGATCTTTTAAATAACTGGTAAAAAAGCTGAGTGCATCTTCTGTTTTACCATTTCTATAAGCAATTTCCCCTTTCCAGAAATACACCAATTGAATTTCTTGTGTGTTGTATGGAACTTGTAAAATTTTAGTAAGCAACTCATCTGCTTTATCCAATTGTTGGTCATTGATATATTCTACCGCTCGGCCATACAAAATTTTAGGATACACTTTTTTTGTGTTATCACTTTTTTGTGGCAAAGCATCAAACAATTCCAATGCTTCTTTATAATTGCTTGTATTGGAAAGAACAGCAATTTGTAATTCTTTTGCTTCTTGTATAAAAGTTGATTTACTATACTCGGCAATAAAAGTTTTTAACTCTTTCAAAGCAATATCCATATAACCCAACTCATAACTTAATTTGGCATAACTAAAAACAGATACTTCTTTTTGTTTTGCATTGCTGTTGTTGCTTGCACAAAACAAAAAGGCATTTCTTGCACTAGGTTTATCATTTATTTTTAAATACGCATCTGCCAATAAATACATACTATTTTGTGCTAGAGAATCTTCTTTACCACCCAATTGTTTAAACCCCTTAATGGCTTTGTTCCAATTGCTGGCTTCATAGTAGCAATAACTCAATTCATACAAATCTTCTCTTCTTACTTTTTCATTTTTATTTACATATTCTTCTAAATATGGTAATGCTTCGGCATATTGTCTTTTCTCAAACAACGAATGTCCAACCAATTGTTTTAGTTGAATATCGTAATACTGCCCACCTTTTTTTATAGCATTGGTTGCATAATCAATTGCTTTATCACGTTCTCCTCCAAAATAATAAATTTCAGCAATGTAAAATGGAACGATGTTTTGATAAGCAGGACTTTTTTCTACTAGCTGAAAAGCAGCTAACGCTTCTTTATAATTTTTTTCATAAAACATAATGAAGCCATAATAGTAATTGGCATCTATAAAATTGGGATGTGATTGTAGTTGACGAATTGCATTGAACAAAGGTTTTGCTTTATCAAACTGTTGAATGGTAAAATATCCATACGCTTGATGAAATTTCATATCGGCAATTTCACGATTGGTCAGATTGTCGATACTGGTTTTTGCAAAATAATTATTGGCTTCAGCAAAATTTCTTTTTCTATAATAATATTCGGCCAAATGAAAACTCATTATACCAACTTTATGGGCATTGGCTTCAAGCTCAATAAACTCAATAGCTAAGGGTTCTACACTTGCGTCATTCAACCACAAACCACCCACCAACATATAGTATTTACTTTCTGTTTGTATGTGTACAGGTAAATTACTCTTGTTTAAACTTTGGTGATACAAACTTTTAAAAATTGGAAAAGCCAAACTGTATTGCTCTTTTTGCCAATATTCTTTTGCAGTTTTAAAAGCTGCATCTGGATCGTTGTTGTTTTTGTTAGATTGAGCCAATGACGTAAGTGTACTTACTGCAAGCATCAATACTACAAATATTTTTTTTAGTTGTTGCATAGAATGTTTCAAACTTTGGTAACAAAGGTTTTGTTTTCTTTTCAAAAGAAAATGCAAAATCGTGTTATAAAGCTACAATGGCAACAAGGTTTTGTACCCATTATGCTCGTTTTGTGGATAAACAAAAAAATACAGGTTGAGTTATGAAGTCTTTAACATTTAATGTTGAATAGAAACAAAAAAACCGCTCTTTTGAGCGGTTTAAAATATATAAAATAAATTTTATTGATTAAAATAGACCAAATAAAGTACCATCTACTTTACTTATAATTTCGCCTAAATCTTCCTCACTTTCTCCAAACTTATTTTTATCGCAATCAATAATTAGCAATGGTCCTTCTTTGTACCCATCAATCCATTTGTTGTACAATTCGTTTAATTTTTTTAAATAATCTAAACGTATATTTTCTTCATATTCACGACCACGTTTTTGTATTTGACCCACCAATGTTGGAACACTAGCTTTTAAGTAAATCAATAAATCTGGCGGTTGAACCATGGTTTTTAATGTTTGAAAAAACTTATAGTAATTTTCAAAATCTCGTTTACTCATTAAGCCCATATCATGCAAATTGGGAGCAAAAATGTTGGCATCTTCATAGATGGTTCTATCTTGAATAATGGTTTCTGTGCCTCTTTGAATATCTAATAATTGATTTAACCGACTGTTTAAAAAATAGATTTGTAAGTTGAAACTCCATCGTGGCATGTCCTCATAAAAATCCATTAAATATGGATTGTGATCTACATCTTCAAACTGAGGAATCCAACGATAATGTTTACTAAGCATTTCGGTGAGGGTTGTTTTTCCTGCACCAATATTGCCAGCAACAGCAACATGTTTTGGTTTTTTTGTTTTGGCCATGAGAATACTTATTCTAAAGAATGATGATAATTAAATGAAGAAAATAAGGACTTACAATCAATAATTTTCTGTGCGGTGAAAGTAGGGTTTATTGGCAAATTAGCCACAAAACATTTTACCTAATTTTACTACTTAACCAAGTACTGCTTTTCTTACCAACTGAATGGTTTTATTGGCACTTTCTCTAGCTTTTTCGGCACCTTGCTGAATAATTTTATCCAACAATGCTTGATTGTTTTGTAAATCTGTTGCTTTTGCTCTAATTGGTTGAATAAAGTTGACCATATCTTCTGCCAATTGTTTTTTCATATCGCCATAACGTATTACACAATTGCCAGTAGAACTATTGTTGAAATCTGTTTCAAATTTTGCAACAACATCTGCCCCACTTACAATTTTCATCAATGTAAATAAATTCTCAATATAATCTGCCTTACTGCTATTGGGTTCTGTTGGTCCACTATCTGTTTTGGCCTTCATTATTTTTTTACGAATACTCTCATCATCATCAGCTAAATATATAGTAGCCAATTGATTTTCACTTTTACTCATTTTACCATTTCCATCCAAGCTTAAAATTTTGGTTAACTCACCACCATAATTAAAACCATACGGCATTGGAAAAACTTCTCCATAACGATAGTTGAAACGTTCGGCAAAATTTCTAGCCATTTCCATATGTTGTTCTTGATCTTTTCCAACTGGCACTTTTACTGCACGATGAATTAAAATATCGGCAGCTTGTAAAACTGGATAAGTTAACAATCCTGCATTGACATTCTCTGGATTTAAACGTACTTTTTCTTTAAAAGTAACTGTTTTTTCTAGCTCTCCTTTGTAAGCCATCATATTTAAAAACAAATACAATTCTGCTATTTCAGGCACATCGCTTTGTACATATAACGATACTTTATTGGTATCTAAACCACATGCAATATTTTCTGCAACTACTCTGTGTACAGCTTGTTTCAACTCTTTGGTGTTGGGATGTGTGGTTAGTGCATGCCAATTGGCAACAAAAAAATAGCATTCAAACTCATCTTGCATACGTACATAATTACGCATTGCACCAAAATAATTTCCTAAATGTAAAAATCCTGTGGGTCTAATGCCACTTAATACAACCTCTTTTGCCATAGTTTGCGAAGATACTGTTTTGAACTTTTAACCAAGAAGCGGTTTCAATACTATTTTTCTAACAATAAATCGCTATAAGAATTGGCAATAAAATCGTTCATTTCAATATTAAAGAATTGAGTATAAAAATTGCATTGTTCTTGTAGTTTTTCTATGGCAATCGTTCCATCGGTATCAATAGCTTCTACTTCTAAAAAAGTACCTAGCGTTGCAACTGTATCAAAATGAAATTTCACATTTTCAACAAAATAAATTTTCCTGCGTTTATCAACCACCACTTTTATGCCATGCACTTGGGTTAATATGCTTTTTAAATCTGTGGTAGAATTGGGTTTATACAACAATACATTCGATTGTTTGGCATTGGCTGTATTGCCACGGTCGTAATAAATCAACGTGTTTTCAATATTGCCTTCTCTTAGTTTTAATCTTCCTGTTTCAACATTAAAATAAGTATCTATTTGATGGTCTTCGCCAATAAAAATTGGGTTTAAAGTTTGTAATTTTTCTTCTGCCAATTGAATATTGTTGCAATGTGCTTTGAATTCGAAAAGTGTTGGCATTTTTATTTTACTATTTTAAAGGTTTGTACTTCGTTGCTTGCTTGAATGATTAAAACATAAACTCCTTTTTGAAGCTCTGCTAAGTGAGACCAATTAACAATATTTGTACCTTGCTTAAGAACTGTTTGTTGGCTAAAGATTGTTTTACCAGAAAGGTCTTTAAGTTGAATAAAAGCATCAGTTATTTTTTCTGATTGAATTGTAATTTTTAGTTCATTTTTAAAAGGGTTTGGACTAGCAGTAACTTGTAAAAGCTGCTTATTGTTTGGCTTTACCAATAACGTTTTTGAATAAGAAAATTTACCATCATTGTCAACTATTTTTAGACGATAATAAATAGCTTTATTTGGTATAGCATAATCAACAAACTCATATTTTGAAACTGGTAAATTGAGGGCAATGTTTGATGATAAAAAACTAAAATCGTTTCCGTTAAATGATTTTTCTAGGCTGTAGTTAGCAACATTTACTTCATTAATTGTACTCCAATTTGGCAATACATTATTGTTTTTTGGTGTGGCAGTAAATTGTGCAATTGTGCTAGGCAAAGCAGTGTTTGTAATATCTAAGACTTGCTGATTAATTACTTTAAAACTTCCGCCAAGATTGTACAAATAACTTTCTACAGAACCTAAACCATAAGTAATTCCTGTAAAAGCAGAATCGCAAGAAACTACTATTTGACCTTTGTTTGTTCCATTTACACCACTTGTACCAGTCCATCTTTTTATTACAATTGAATAATTGGATTTATTTGGATGGTTGCCCACATAATAAAAGCTATTAGAATTATCAATTAATAAAGAAGGTAAAGCTATTGTAGGTACTACTAACGAAAGGTAAGATACTGTAATGTTGGAAATTGATGTTCTGTAAGAAATTGAACTTTTTATGCCTTGTTCCAATGGTGTTAAAGGCACAATATCTGGATCGCCTAAAGCTGGCATACAACTTCCACCAACCATTAATTGAGCAACAGAAATTGGTTTATTTGCTTCAATAAAATCGGGAGTATTGCTTTCATATTTATAAACATTTCCTGCTTGCATGCCAGTTAAAACAGTTCCATTTACAGTAACAATTGTTGTAGGGTCTGATACAATAATTTTATAAACGCTAGTACCAAAACTTGTATCATTTGTCGAAGTTGAAAAAGGTGTTGTTAAGTATTTTTTGCCCCACATATTTACTGGAAACATTTGTTGTATATCATTATCGCCACCACCAGTACCACAGTTTGCAGAGTTTAATGTTCTACTACTACCCGAAAAAACAGCAATTGGATGTGTAATACCATTACTATTGGCAACAGATATAATTTTTGTACCAGTAAGTTCTTTTCCTGTTACTGAAGTACCTCCAACACCGTCTGCATTTGCACCATCATTTGCACCAAGTAATTGATAAATTTCACCCTTATTTAAAAGTATGGTTTTTGTAACCCAAGGTAACTGTCCCGACAGATTTTGCATTCTTGTTAAAACGGTTGGTGTAATTTGTAATACAGTATTATTTTCTTTTGCAATTATATACAACCAATTAAAGGAGTTTGAATCGTAGTTTTGTTTGCTGTTGATTGATACATAAGCATTGCCCCAAGCCTCGGTGGGTAACAACATTGTTGCACCAGATGATGCACTTGCATAAATATGAGCATAAGCTACAATTGGCACATCACTTGTAATTAATATTCCTTTTTTTGTAAAAAAACCAACACTTGATGATCCACCTCCTATTGGTGGAGTAGGAGGGCCACTATATAATCGACAATCAAATCCTCCAGATTTTGGCATTGGACCAAAAGAGCCAGCACCAGTAATTACTAAACCATCTGAAGGTGTTGTACCTGTAGAAATTACAGTATATGGAGCAATGGTATAAGTACGCTCCCAAGTTGTAACTGGTACTATAGGGTTACCTATACCATAAATACTAACTTTTACTTGTGCTGCTTGTGAACTGGTACATAAATAAAGAATCATATCCATATCATTTGTACCAGTTTCCATAAGTTGATGATGACCATACCCTACCCAAAACTCTTTACCTTGATTGGTTGTATCTATTTGGGCTGCTGTTTTAGTAATGCTGAATACGAGTGATATAATAGAAAAAAGTAAAATTCTAAACATTGTTCTCTAGTTTCCTCAAATTTAATTCAATTAAAAATATAAAATTCTAATACATTAATGGAAATGAAAAATTATTCTCATTGCTTATCTTCACCCATTATTTAAAATATTAAAAAATGATACGAATAAAAAAATGCCATTTGTTATTGGTGAGCCTATTTTTTGCAGTAATTAGCTTTGCCCAAGATGCAGTAAACTATCAAATGCCACCCAAAGAAATTGCTGATTTATTGTTGGCAAAACCTACACCTTCTGTTAGTATTGATAGTAAAGGTGAATGGATGTTACTGAGTGAAAGAAACTCGTACCCAACTGTTGAAGAATTGGGACAACCAGAAATTAGAATTGCAGGTTTACGTTTAAACCCGAACAATTACTCTCCTAGCCGACAAACGTATATCAACAACTTTATTTTAAAAAACATTAAACAAAACAAAGAATTCAAAATCAGTGGTTTGCCTGTAAATATGTTGGCAAGCAATGTACGTTGGAGCCCTAACGAAAAGAAAATTGTTTTTACCAATACAACTGCCAATCGTGTAGATGTTTATGTAATTGATGTAGCTACAAAATTGGCTACAAAAATGAACAAGCAAGCATTGAATGTTGTGTTGGGTGCTGATGTAACTTGGGTGAACGATCATTCTATATTATATAAAGTAGCTGTAAAACCTGCTAGTGCAGCTCCTAAAAAACCAATTACTCCTAAAGGTCCAACTGTTCAAGAAAACATTGGTAAAGCTGCTCCAGGAAGAACGTATCAAGATTTAATTAAAACACCTTACGATGAGCAACTGTTTGAATTTATGGCAACTGCACAATTGGTAATTAATAAAGCAGGTATAGAAACCAATATTGGTAAACCAGCCATTTACGATTCGTATGAACCTTCGCCAGATTATAGATTTTTATTGATTAAAACATTGCAAAAACCGTTTTCTTACTTAGTGCCTGCTGGCGGTTTTCCAAGTGAAGTTTTGGTTACCGATATAAATGGCAAACTCATTAAATCTATTGCCAATTTACCAAGTGCAGAAACTAGACCATCGGGCAATGACAATGTACAAAATATTCCTAGAGCTTTTCAATGGAAAGATGATGAATCTTGTACCTTAATTTGGTGCATTCCTTTAGATAGTGGTTTAATAAAAAATAAAGTGGAATATAGAGATGCTGTTTTTGCACATGAAGCACCATTTAAAGGAGAAATGAGAGAATTGTTTAAAACCAATATGCGTTTTCGTAGTGTGCTTTGGGGCAATCCTTTTTTTGCTTGGGTTAACGAAGGTTTAGCAGGTAAACAAACTGCAAAAGCTAGTAGATACAATCCTTCTACCAAAAAATTGGAAACCTTATTTGAAAGAAATACAACAGATGCTTATGGTAATCCTGGAATGCCTGTAATGACTAAAAGTTTATTGGGTAGATCGGTTATTTTGGTGAACGACAATTCTATTTTATTAAACAATACTGTTGGTTCTTCTCCTAAAGGAGATTTGCCGTTTCTTTCTTCCTACGATTTTGTTACCAAACAAACCGACCCAATTTGGCGTTGCGATGAAAATTCGTTTGAGTATGTTGTAGATGTATTGGATACAAGAGGCTATAGTTTTATTACTAGAAAAGAATCGCAAAGAGAAGTGCCCAATTATTATCTTAAAAATTTAAAAGAAAAAAATCAAGAAATAGCAATTACTAAATTTAGCAATCCTTATCCATCGTTAGTGGGTGTTACAAAACAAAAAGTAAAATATACAAGGGCTGACGGAATTGAATTGTCTGCCGATTTGTATTTACCGAAAGGTTACAACAAAGACAAAGATGGTCCATTGCCTGTTTATATGTGGGCTTATCCGAGAGAGTTTAACAATGCTGCCGATGCTGCACAAATTAGAGGCAGTGAGCATAAATTTACTACCATTAGTTGGGGCAGTCCAATATTTTATGTAACACAAGGTTTTGCTGTTTTAGACAATGCAGAAATGCCCATTGTTAGTACTGGTAAAGATGCAAAACCCAATGACAATTTTATTGATCAGTTAAAATTAAATGCAGAAGCAGCCATTAATCATTTAGCTGAATTGGGTGTAGGCGATAGAGAAAGAGTTGCAGTTGGTGGCCATAGTTATGGTGCATTTATGACAGCCCATTTATTAAGCCATACTAATTTGTTTAAAGCTGGTATTGCACGTAGTGGAGCATACAATAGAACCCTTACTCCATTTGGTTTTCAGGCAGAAGATAGAACGTATTGGCAAGCCCCACAATTGTATTATACCATGAGCCCTTTTAGCTATGCCGATAAAATAAAAACACCTTTATTGTTAATTCATGGCGATAGTGACGATAATCCTGGCACTTTTCCTATTAATAGTGAAAGATTGTATGCTGCAATTAAAGGCCATGGCGGAACTGTACGTTTTGTGTATTTACCTTATGAAGCACACAGTTATAGAGGTAAAGAAAACTTGTTACACATGTTGTGGGAACAAAATGAATGGTTGAAAAAATATGTGAAAGACAGCAAATAATAGTTAAACTAACTACTGTAGTAAAAGTAGTATAACTATTAAATCCACTTTACGCATAAATACTTCACATTTTAGTAACTAATTTAACACAGAATTTATAAGTATAATTGAATCAATGTTCATTTCATAAATTTTGTGCTATTTATTTTGATGTAGTATATTTTATAGTTTGATTTCTAACGAGTTCACAAGTACTATAAATACATTTAGGAATAAGTCTAATAGTTTTTTTTAATTTAAATGAATAAAAATTTATTGCTATACAATGCCGAAAATATACGACAACATAGAAAACCACTTGACGAAGGGACTGAATGAAACGCTTGAAGTATCACAGCGGACAGACTTTTGTGTGGGTTATTTTAACCTGCGAGGTTGGAAAGAAGTTGCAGATAAAATAGATAGTCTTGAAGGTGCAACTGTTGTTGAAGGTAAAGACGATATTCATCGAATTTGCCGACTTTTAGTTGGTATGCAAAAAATGCCAGTTGACATTTTACGAGACTATTTTTCTAAAGACGATGACCATATTATCGACCAAGCAGAAGCAGTAAAACTTAAAAAACGACTTGCACAAGAATTTAAAGACCAATTAACCATTGGCACACCAACCGAGGCAGACGAAAGGGCTTTAAGAAAGTTGAGCCAACAAATGAAGGACAAAAAAGTAGTTGTAAAACTGCATTTGCGTTACACACTTCACGCTAAATTATATTTGGCTTACAGCAGCGACAAACGAGTTCCCGTAGTTGGTTTTTTAGGTAGCAGTAACTTGACACTTGCAGGACTTGCAAAGCAAGGCGAATTGAATATTGATGTAATGGATCAAGATGCAGCCAACAAGTTGGCTACTTGGTTTGACGACCGTTGGAAAGACCGCTGGTGCATTGACATTACAGATGAACTTATTGAAATCATTGACAACTCTTGGGCTGCCGACAGACTTATTTCTCCTTTTCATATTTACCTAAAAATTGCTTACCACCTTTCTCAAGAAGCCAGAAGCGGTATTTCAGAATTTAATATTCCAAAGATTTTTACACAAGGTGATACACAGTTACTTCCTTTTCAATCTGAAGCAGTCAGAATTGCTGCTAAAAAATTGCATAAACGAGATGGCGTAATGGTAGGTGATGTAGTTGGTTTGGGCAAAACAATCACAGCGTGTGCAATAGCTAAATTGTTCGAAGAAGACTTTCATTATAATACTTTGATTATTTGTCCAAAAAATCTTGTAGAAATGTGGAAACATCATGTTCTCAAATTTGAAATGAGAGCAAAAGTGATTTCTGTTTCTAGAATAACCACTGAATTACCAAATTTAAGACAATATACTTTTAGGCAAGTCATAATAGATGAAAGTCACAATTTAAGAAACGACCAAGGTTCAAGATACAGAGCACTGAAAGAGTTTTTAGATGAAAATGATGGCAAAGTAATTTTGCTCTCCGCAACGCCATACAACAAAACATATTTAGACCTTTCAAATCAACTTCGTTTATTTATTTCGGACGACAAAGATTTGGGTATTAGTCCAGAAGAATATATAAAACACATAGGCGGACAAGTTCAATTCAGTTCGCAACATACCGAAACATTTATCCGAAGCATTAAAGCATTTGAGAAAAGTCACTTTTCTGACGATTGGCGTGAGTTGATGCGACTGTATTTAGTTCGTAGAACAAGAAGCTTTATTAAAAACAATTACGCAGAAACCGACCCAACAAATGGCAGAAAGTTTTTGACTTTTTCTGATGGTTCAAAATCATATTTCCCTGAAAGAATTCC
>ERZ724527.179-NODE-179-length-32339-cov-8.658995_pt1 | contig 32339 bp, 23 predicted proteins | sample MGYA00376060_ERZ724527 | MGnify/ENA primary metagenome ERZ724527 (study PRJEB28724, sample SAMN07190886) | activated sludge metagenome | isolation source: activated sludge of sewage treatment plant in Hong Hong | place: USA: Christiansburg, Virginia | collected...
GGAAAACTGTATTGATGAATACCTACGCGTTCTGTTGCTGTTAATTTTACATTCACATTATTGTTAAGTGTAACTTCATAAAAACCTGCGCTTGCCTTTTCTTTTAAGTGAGAAAATGTAGTGGCGTGTGTTTTATTTTTAAAATTACTTTTTTGAATAATAGGCATCAATAAAATATCGCCATAATCACTTACGCCCGTTCCACTTAAATGTGTGTGCGTAAAGCCGTAAATAACAGAATCTGAATAATGATAACCACCACAACCTTCCCAACTGCCATCAATACGAGTATCTGGGCTTAATTGCACCATGCCAAAAGGTACAACCGCTCCAGGGAAAGTATGCCCAGCGCCACCAGTTCCAATAAAAGGATTTACAAATTGCGCATATTTTGTTTGTGCAATAGATGATGAAATAGAAAATAGGCAAGTAAGAAATAAAATAAATAAAGCTTTCATAATATATATGTAAAGGTACAGAATTAATAATTTTAATGATTGATATCGTATAAGGAAATGTATTGTATTTGCTTGGATAATTCCATTCCTACGTTTGTTTTTATTTCAATAATTTGATTGGGCTCTATATCTATATAATTGTCTGAAAAAGAAATATTGGCATCATTCGAATACAAATACAAGTCTTTTACAAATGTTTTGCTAGAAATGAGCAAGCAATTTTTTTCGATTGAATAATCTATTTTAATTTCAGGACTCTTTAACAGTAAATCTTTAGGTTTAACAAAGCAATAAACTGTTTCACAAATTTTTCTACCTGTATTATCTTTTAAATTGCCAGAAAAATATATTTCTTGCTTATTCAAATTTTTGAACTCGTTTTCAGTTATTGTAAAATAGATGCCACTGCTATTTGATTTTATAATAATACTATCTGTTTTTTGAAAGAAAATTTTTCCATCCATGTCTTTTGCGCAAACATGTAATTTAGCTTTAGTATCATGTAGTTTATCTGATATAACAAAAATTTGGTATTCGCCCTTCTCCTCCTTTACAGATATAGTGATGTCGTTAAATAATTTTTTGGTTTCAAAATATAAAGCTTTTGGACTATAGTTATAATCAATAGCACTCCAAGAAGTGACAGGCCAACAATCATTTAATTGCCAATACAAAGTCCCCATACAATAAGGTTTTGCTCGGTGATGAGCTTCAATAGCTACTTTCATCCCATCTCGCTGTAATAGTTGCGACACATAATTGTAATGACTAAAATCTTTTGGAATTTTATAATCACGTTCCATATATGTTTGAATGGTTTCATAACCCTTGGGGTGTTTCTGATGAGCCTTCACAGACTTGGAATTTAGATTAAGCTCGTTACTATCGCAAAAGGTTTTAAATGTATTCATGTCCGGCATTCCTTGAAAACCATACTCACTCATAAAACGCCCCACTTTTTTTTCATAAATATCAAAGGGTTCCATGCCCCACCAAACTCCCCAATAGTGTGAGTCGCCTTGTTGAAGGCTTTCTTGATGTCCCCAACCTACAGATGGGGATGAAGGCCAATATGCAGTTTTAAAATCATTTTGCTTTACGATTGACGGAATAACCTTTTGAAATAAATTTGTGTAATTATTCCAGATTGTTGCCGAATCTTTTTTGGAATATTGATATTGTTTTTGCCAGCCCCAGTTATGCCAACCTTCATCGATTTCATTATTACCACACCATAAAGCCAAGCAAGGATGATTGCGCAAACGTTTTACTTGTTGAGTTACTTCCTGTTTGACATTTTCTACAAAACCAGAATCACCTGGATACATGGCACAAGCAAACATAAAATCCTGCCATACTAAAATTCCATTTCTATCGCACCTTTCATAAAAATCATCATTAGGGTAAACTCCACCGCCCCAAACGCGTAGCATATTCATGTTGGCTTCTTTGGCCATTTTCACAATTGTACTATTGTCTTTTGTAGTTGTTCGAGAAATAAAATTGTCTTGTGGTATATAATTAGCACCTTTCATAAAAATAGGCTTGCCATTTACTTTAAAATAAAAACTTCGACCTATCGAATCTTTCTCTTGAATTAGTTCTATTGTTCTTAATCCAATGGTTAGGTTTTTGATAATTGTAGCTTTTTGTTTTTTATTAAAAATGTCCAAATTGAATGTATAACATGCTGGGTGATTTGTTATTCCGTTTGGAAACCATAGTTGAGGTCGATGAATGGTGTATTCTAAAGTATCTATATTTAATCCTTTATGAAGACGAATTTTTCTATTTTGTTTAGAATGTAAATCTTGAGGACGTTTTACATTATGAGCAGAGTTAATACTAATATCATAAATGCTGTCAATATCACTTTCAATTTCCATAATAAATTTTACAGTTGCTTTTGATCCATCTAAACCTTCAACTATATGATTAATAGATTCAACTTTAAAATTATTCCAACAATTTAATTTAATAGGTTTGTAAATACCGCAGGTTACAAAACGCGGACCCCAGTCCCAGCCATATTGATATTGCGCTTTACGTGTAAACACTTTTTCATCACCTGGTAAAGTGTATGATAATTTTGCGGCTTCTGCTTTTCCTTTTTTGACGGCAGATTCAAAATTAATTTGTAATGTATTTTCTCCTGTTTTTAAATATGGTTTCACATCAACACTCCAGGAACGAAACATATTATTACAATCTAAAATTTGTTTTCCATTTAAATACACTTTTGCATAAGTATCTAAACCTTCAAAATGTAATTCAAGATGTTTATTCTTTAAAGTGATATTGTCACAGGTAAATTTGCCAATGTATTCCCAGTCTTCGTTTTCAATCCATTGCAAACTTTTTTCGTTATCTGAATAAAAAGGGTCTTTGATAAGTTTGTTATTTAATAAATCGGTATGAACTGTTCCTGGCACAATTGCAGGATAATATAAATTGGAACCAGATTTTTTGAATTGCCAACTAGCATTTAAATCTACGGTTGAGTTTTGTGCCATCAAAAACACAGAACTTAAAGTAAATAGATATATGAAGTATTTTTTCAAAAGAAGGTTGCTTTTAAATATTTTATTTCATTTGCGTCTGCAATGTCCGAGCTATTAGTAAGTGCTGCCGAATGAAATTGGATGCAGCCTGTTTCTTTTGTTATTAATTCTATATTGTTACTTCTGATACCACCTCCCGGAATAATCGTAATTTTTTCTCCAAACGTTTCTTGACATTTTTTTAATGTGTCAATTCCTTCTAATGCATTTTGTTTTCCGCCAGATGTTAGTACTTTATTAAAACCTAATCTTATAATTTCTTGAAAAGCATTTTCTATATTATTGCATTCATCTATTGCTCTATGAAATGTTACTGACATTGGTTTTGCGAGTTCAAGTAATTCTTTATTTGCTTTTACATCAATAGTATTATCCAAATTTAAAATGCCAAACACTACGCCATCTAGTTGTTGCTCTTTGCAAAACAAAATATCGCGCTTCATCATTTCTATCTCTTCAGTATCATAAACAAAATTTCCTCCACGCGGACGAATAATCACATGTAAAGGAATATGTAATAATTTTTTTGCTTCAATAATGTCAGTTTGTGATGGAGTAATTCCTCCTAAACTATAATTATCACAAAATTCAATTCTGTCTGCTCCAGCCTCTTGAGCTAGTGCACAAGATTGCACATTGAAGCAAGCAATTTCTAATACATATTTAAAGGATGTGTTTAGCATCAATTAATTGATTGTTTATTTCAGGAGAATAGACTGCATAATTAAATCCTTTCTGTAAGCAGTAGGCGCCATGTTCTCCTTTTTTGTTAATGGCAATGAATCCAATTTGTAATTCATCTAATGGTTTGTTTTTTCTTTTTGCGATGCTAATGATTCGTTCGACTGCTTTTCTGCAAGCTTCTTCAGGAGCCAATCCTTGACGCATTAATTCTACTACGGTATGACTTCCTACAATTCGCATGACTTCTTCTCCATGTCCTGTAGCAGTTGCAGCGCCAACTTCATTGTCTACAAATAAGCCCGCGCCAATAATGGGTGAGTCTCCAATTCGTCCGTGCAATTTAAACGCCATGCCACTGGTTGTGCACGCGCCTGATAAATTGCCGTTCATATCTAAGGCTACCATGCCGATTGTATCATGGTTTTCGATATTGGCTATCGGCTTGTATCTTGATGTTTTTAACCACTCTTTCCATTCCTCTTCAGATTCTTTGACCAATAAATTTTCTTTTTTAAAGCCTTGTGATAAAGCAAAATCTAAAGCACCATCGCCAACTAACATGGTATGTGGTGTTTTTTCCATTACGGCTCTTGCTACTGATATGGGATGCACAATATGTTCTAAACAACCCACGGAACCAATGTTTGAAAAATCATCCATGATGCACGCATCTAACGTTACTCGCCCATCTCTGTCTGGTCTGCCACCATAACCAACACTACGTTCTTTTGGATCTGCTTCTGGAATTTTTACACCAGCTTCCACCGCATCCAATGCTCTTCCTTTGTTCGATAAGATTTTCCAAGCTTCTGCGTTGGCTTCTACACCAAAACGCCAAGTAGAAATCACAATTGGTTTGATTTGTTCTTTAGATGCATTAGTTATAACCTCTGATGCTTTACTTTTATTAAAAGCAAACAAGGAAGTTGCAAATGCTGAAAGCTTTATGAATTGTCGTCGGTTTGTATTCATGTTATTGTATTTGAATTTCATCGCAAAATAGCCAAGCGGGTTCTCCAGCGCCAGGATTACCAGTAGGAATATTGCCAAAGTTGGTCGCAATAATTTTAACGTAGGTCGTTTTAATTTTAGTGATTTGTAATTTCGCAAAGCGATTATCTTTTACGGTTGTTTTGCCAATAGATGTAAATGTTTTACCATCGTCAGAAATTAAAAAATCAATTTCTTTTGGCAAGTAAATCCAACTTAATTCTTCATTTAGAAATCCAATTTGTATTTGTGAAATTTCTTCTTTGGTTTCTAAATTAATAATTGCCTCTAAATCATTTCCGCCCCAACCAAGCCATTCGTTATTGGCTCTCGGTAGTTTGGCTACAATACCATTTACCAAATTAAATCCACCACCATAATTGTAAGATTTACTAGGAGGTGTTTTTAATGTAATGGGTTTGTTGGTGGCTTTATTAATCGAATAATTGCGAGAAGCTATTTTTCCTTTCAATTCTTTGCCTTTAAACAATGCACTTGTAATGGTAATATCTTTTTCTAACTCTATAGGCGATTGATATAATAAGGATGCAGCCGTTGGTGTTGTGCCATCAGTTGTAAAACGAATTTCTCCAAGAGACGAATTAGCATTTAATTCTAAGGCAATATGTTTGGTTGTTGTTGACGGTGAAACTTTCGACTCTACTTTATATAACGCTTTCGCGTAATTGATATTTAATTTATCTAACAATAAAAAGTGTTTTTGAAGACGAGTTAAGAAAGCAGTTTCATTTTTTATTTCTTTTGGTGTCCATACTACTTCGGCTAATGCTGCCATACGAGGTAGTGCCATATATTCTAAATGCTTTTCATTTAAAATATATTCCGTCCATAGATTGGCTTGTGCTCCTAGAATATAGTGTTGTTCTACTGCATTCAGTTCATTAGGAATTGGTTCGTAACTATATACTTTTTCAATAGGAGTATAACCACCAATTGCCAAAGGTTCATCTGATGCAGGAGCTTGATAATGGTCAAAATAGCAATGTGAACCAGGAGTCATCACCGCCATATGTTTTTGTTTGGCTGCTGCTATTCCCCCTTCAATGCCTTGCCAACTCATAACCGCAGCGTTAGGTGCTAAGCCTCCTTCTAAAATTTCGTCCCATCCAATAATTTGTTTGCCTTTACTATTCGCATATTTCTCAATACGTTTAATAAAATAGCTTTGTAACTCATGTTCATCTTTTAGGTGTTCGTCTTTTATTCTCTTTTGACATTGCTGACAAACCTTCCATCTCGTTTTAGGACTTTCATCTCCGCCAATGTGAATGTACTTTCCAGGGAATAAAGGAATCACTTCATCCAGCACATTTTGTATAAATTGAAAGGTTGAATCTTTTGTACAAAATACGTCTTCAAATACCCCCCAACCTTTTTCTACATCTATTTGTTTTCCAGTGCATGATAGATAAGGATAAGAGGCAATAGCAGCAACAGCATGGCCAGGCATTTCTATTTCAGGAACAATGGTAACATGTCGCTTAGCAGCATAAGTGACAACTTCCTTAATTTGTTCCTGTGTATAAAATCCACCATAGGGGATACTATCATATTTATGATCGCTGTATTTACCAACCATGGTTCCTTTTCTCCAAGCTCCTACTGTAGTTAGCTTTGGATATTTTTTAATTTCAATGCGCCATCCTTGGTCGTCGGTTAGATGCCAATGAAAAGTATTCATTTTATACAACGCTAAAATGTCGATGTACTTTTTAATAAAACTAATTGGAAAAAAGTGACGAGATACATCTAAGTGCATGCCTCTCCATTCAAATCGGGGTGAATCTTTTATTTGAACGCATGGTATTAAAAGTGCATTACCTTTTTCAATTGGCAATAATTGAATCAAAGTTTGAAGGGCATAAAAATTTCCTACGCTATTTCCTTCTGCTAAAATTGTAATAGCATTTTCAGAAACGGTTAGATGATAATTTTCTTTGTAGCCAGCTTCCCAATCAGGAATTGTAAATTGAATGTAGTTCCCATTTTTGGACTCGTTATCGACTACCTGAAGCGTAAAACCATAATAGGTTTTTAAATAGTCGTTAAACCAATTAATTTCATTTTGCACTTTTAGAGAAGTTGTGACAATTTTTGTGGAAGAGGACAGCACAAAATTTCCCGGCAACTGTTTGCACTCTTTAGGAAAAGGAATAATTGGTAACGAAGATTGTTGTTCTTGAGAAATAATTCTCAACGAAATAATAATTAATAGTATGAAGAATAATTTATTCCTCCTCATCGTTATTTACTAATTCTGCTAATTCTTTTGGAAAATCATCTGCTAAAATATATACGCCAGTCATAGGGTTTACTACCTGACGAACACTTTTTAAATACACATTAAACAAGAAGCTGTCACTTGATTCAACCTTATCTGTTTTACTCACTGCTTTTTTAGAAAAAGGTAGTTGCGTAATTGAGCCATCATCCATGGTGCATTCTACAATCATCATGTCGGGAATTTCAAAACAAAATTCATCATCGTTAGGGTATAAACCTCTTAATAAATAAGTAGCATTATTAACCACTTTAAACTCTCTTACATTGCCTTGCACATCAAATTCATCTTCCCATAAATATTTGATATTGTCTTCTGTTTCTTCTCCTTCATTATCTTTATCGGCGTAAGCTTGACTAAATTTTGAATTTACTAATTTGACGTTAATCGTTACTTTCATTTCTTGCTATGTTATAAATTTATATTAATGTGCTGCACTAGAATTAGAATCTAATTCAATGCCTTGTTTTTTAAAGATAGAAGTTACTTTGTAAGCGTACCAAGCTAAATAAGCAAAGCAAAATACAGTAACAATATAGGATAAATGCGGATTTAATACATCTACTAAAAACCCTTGAAATGGAGGAATTAAGGCTCCGCCTAAAATCATCATTACTAATAAAGAAGATCCTTGATTGGTGTATTTTCCTAAACCATTAATAGCTAATGCAAAAATACAAGGCCACATCACGGAACAAAATAATCCGCCGCTAATAAAAGAGTATAATGCTAAATTTCCTGTGCTCACTAATCCAACAACCATCATCACACAAGCTGTTAAACTGAGTATCATTAAAGTTCGAGCAGGATTGTCGCCCGAAAAAATGAATATTAATGTTGCTAATAAAATATATGGGATGTAAAATATATAATCGTCCACGTTGCTTCCTCTTAAATAGTTAATACCATAGATAACTCCAAAAGCAATAAATGGTGTAATAAACTGCATAATGATTTTAATTGTTTTGCTAAAATTAAAAACCGCTAAAGCACCGGTCCAACGCCCAATCATTAAACTACCCCAATACAAGGAAATAAAATGAGAAATTTTTGTATGGTCAATACCTTTAATTTCTGGCATCGCTAATAAAGCGCCCATGTTACTTTGTATAGTTACTTCAACGCCCACATATATAAAAATGGCTACCATCCCTAATGTTAATTGCGGATATTTTAAAGCGCCTAAGTCTTTATCTAACTTTTCGGAATTGGTGACTTCTGGTAATTTAGAAAACCATAAAATGCTAGCACACAAAATAAACAAAGCAAATAAAATGAGTGCAGGAATTTTCACTGCCTCTAAGCTGCTATCTGCTGCTGCTGGCGCACTAATGTTGCCAAATAATGCATAACTTAAAATTACGGGACCAATGGTTGTTCCAAAAGAATTGATGCCTCCTGCTAAATTTAAACGTTGCGCACCAGTTTCTTTAGCGCCAAAGTTTATTACAAAAGGATTCGCTACAATTTGTTGTAAGGCAAATCCTAAACCAATGATAAATAAGGCACATAATAATAATGGGTAGGAATTTAAACTAGCTGCTGGAATAAAAAATAATGAGCCAATGGCTGAAATTAATAAACCTAAAATGAGGGCTTTTTTATAACCAATTTTATTTACAGGATCTCCATATGCACGAGAAGCAAAAAAATAAATTATAGAACCTACGGCATAAGCCGCATAAAACGCTAAATCAACTAATTGAGACTGAAATTGTGTGAGTGTAAATTTTTCTTTGAATAAAGGAATTAAAATTCCGTTACTAGCCGCCACAAAACCCCAAAAGAAAAACACACTTATAAGTGCAACAAACGATGATTGTAATTTCTGCATAAAAATTAAATTGATATGTATCTAAAGTAGAACTTTTAGTTCAGTAGAGTTTCTGTAGCTAAACCCTTTTATTAACAACCTTCTTTTTACTACTTCTTTATAAAATTCATAACTCATAACACATAACTCATAACTTCACAGAATGCAATTATTAACTCCAACCCACTGGCAAGACTATGAACTAATAGATTGTGGTGATTTTGAAAAACTGGAACGTTTTGGTAAATACATTACTATTCGCCCCGAACCACAAGCTGTTTGGAAAAAAAAATACTCATATGCTGAATGGGAAAAGCAAGCGCATGTGAAATTTGTGCCTAAAAGCAGCTCAAGTGGAGAGTGGAAGGCCTTAAAAAAAATGCCTGATCAATGGACAATTTCTTATCCTTTGGGGAATACAGAAATCACCTTGCGTTTAGGTTTAACCTCATTTAAACATGTGGGTGTATTTCCTGAACAGGCTTGTAACTGGGATGTAATTTTTGATTATCTATCTCCTTTAGAAAAACCTAAATTCTTAAATTTATTTGCCTACACCGGAGGAGCTTCTGTGGCTGCAAGAGCAGCTGGAGCGGATGTAACACACGTAGATAGTATTAAGCAAGTAGTGAATTGGGCTAACGAAAACATGCAAAAATCTAATTTGGATAATATCCGTTGGATGATTGATGATGCTCTAAAGTTTGTAAAGAAAGAACAACGTCGTGGGAATTTATACCAAGGTATTATTTTAGACCCGCCAGCATTCGGACACGGACCAAATGGTGAGAAATGGAAATTAGAAGATAATATTTTAGAAATGATTGATAGTGTATTGCAAATCTTAGATCCTAAGCAACATTTACTGATTCTGAACGCTTATTCATTGGGCTTTTCGGCATTAGTTCCTCAAAATTTATTAGAGCCTTTCGCTACCAAACATAAATCCAATTTAAGTATCGGAGAATTATATCTAGACGCAAAAAGTGGAATTAAATTGCCGCTTGGTGTTTGGGGAAGATTAGAGAAGAAATAAAATTATTTAATTATATCTTTAATCAACTCAACTTTAGCAAGATTTAATTTCTGTAGTTTTGATTCTCTAAATGTTTCGTTCCATTTAATAGCAATCTTTGATTTTTGAAGATCTCCAGCACCAGGTACTTCATTAAACACAGCTGTAAAATCATCAGTTTTACCTCTTTCTAAAATCATCGTTTTGTTCTTTTTAGCATTTGGATTCTCAGCTCCATTTGGCATAATGGCAACACATTTATTTGGACTCATAATTCCAATGCCATCACCAGTATAAATGCATTCAAATTTACCGTAGGCTTTGGCTGTAACTGATTCATTCTTTTTTAAAGTGCAAGTAAAATTTCCTTCCGTAAATTCGTTTTTAGTGGGAGGCAACTCAAAGTTTGGAATTTTAGTTACCTGGCCACCCGCCGAAGCTTTGTAAATACCTTTTAATTCTAAAGTAAATTTATCAGCTTGCATGTCTGTCCCTCTAAAATCAAGCACTTCTGTTTCCTCTTCATTTGGTTGAACTACAAAATTTTTATCTCTGCAAAAAACAGTTTTACCGTCTACTACATAATTAATTTCGTTTGGTTTGATTAATAAGTAATCATTGGTTTTATTAAAAATTTTAATTTTAAATTTCACTTGTTTTCCAACAGCAACAGCATCAATAATGTAAACATTATAGTCATCTGTTTCTAAGGTAGCTTCCTTGTATATATATTTTAAACCTGGATCAATCTTTTTTTCTTTTTTTTGTGCCAAAGAATGTAACCCAATTAATAAAGTAATAGCTAGTAGAATATGTCTCATCTTAAAATTTAATTTTGTTAAACAAATATAGTTTAATGGGATAATTAAACCGCTATAATTCCTGAATTTTTTGTTAATTTTGAGAAGCTGTTTGAATTTATATTGTAATAATTGTTATGATGTATTTTTGAGCGAAAAGAGGCAAATTTTGCAGAGATAGTTGGCTACTTATCTCGAAAAATTTAACGAATTTGTAGCCAAAAAGACAAATAACAAGATTAATAGATAAATTTTAACTGCTTCTAAATATGCATATTGATATCATTACGGTTCATCCGCCTTTATTGGAAAGCCCATTTAGCCACAGTATTTTAAAAAGAGCCGCTCAAAAAGGTTTGGTGTCGGTTAATGTGGTTGATTTACGCGACTATGGCATTGAACCACACAGAAAAGTAGATGATTATGCTTTTGGTGGTGGTGCAGGCATGGTGATGATGATTGAACCAATTGCCAATTGTATTAATGATTTAAAAAGCAAGCGAACCTACGACGAAATTATATACATGACTCCAGACGGAGAAACACTCAAACAAAACACTTGCAATCATTTATCGACTTTAAAAAATTTAATTGTTTTGTGTGGCCATTATAAAGGCATTGATGAGCGTATTCGTGAGCACTTTATTACTAAAGAAATCTCCATTGGAGATTATGTATTGAGCGGTGGTGAATTGCCAGCTGCTGTTTTATGTGACGGTATTATTCGATTAATTCCAGGCGTTTTAAATGACGAGACATCGGCTTTGTCCGATTCATTTCAAGACAATTTGTTGTCACCTCCCGTTTATACTCGTCCCGCTGATTATAACGGATGGAAAGTTCCTGAACTTTTGACGAGCGGAAACACCAAAAAAGTAGAGGAGTGGAGGCATGAACAGTCTTTAGAAAGAACTAAGTTGAGAAGACCAGATTTGTTGCTCTAAACAAACAACCCTCTGTTAATTATTCATTATTATATCTCAGTTGCGTTTTTATATACTGCTTATTTTTAGTAGATATTAAAATCAGTAAACGTGTCGAATAGAACAGCTACTCAAAAATTAAAAACATCTTCGGTTACCGTTGTCATTAGTTTGGCTTTGGTGTTATTTATGCTTGGCCTTTTAGGATTGGTGGTTATCAATGCTAAAAAGTTATCTAACCATATTAAAGAAAATGTAGGCTTTCAGGTAGTGTTAAAAGACACAACCACTCAAGCTGAGTTAGACATTTTAAAACAAGAAATCAGTTCATCTGCTTTTACTAAGGAAGTAGCTTATATCAGCAAAGACGAAGCAGCTAAAAAATTGCAAAAAGATTTAGGAGAAGATTTTATTACATTCTTAGGTTACAACCCTTTATTATCATCCTTAGATGTAAAATTAAATTCTGATTATGCTAACATTGATAGCTTAGCTGGTTTCGAAAAACAAATTATGCAAAAACATTTTGTGAAAGAGGTAATCTATCACAAAGACATGATTAAGCAAGTGAATGATAATGCAAAAGTCATTAGTATTTACATTTTAATATTTAGCGGCTTGCTATTAGTAGTAGCTATTGCCTTAATTAATAACACCATTAGATTATCCATTTATGCGAAACGCTTTTTAATTAGAACGATGTATTTAGTAGGCGCTACGCAAGGTTTTATTCGTATGCCATTTATTTTAAAAGGTGTTCGTCAGGGAGTTATTGCAGGCTTACTAGCAGGTTTTTTATTAGCTGGCTTTTTAGTGTTGAGTACAAACTACATTCCTGATTTATTGCAGCTACAAGACCCTAATTTATTAGCGGTATTATTTGGAGGCATTGTGGCTTTAGGTGTATTAATCTCTGGCTTGAGCGCTGCTCTTTCGGTGAGTCGCTACTTACGTTTAAAAACGGACGATTTATATTTTTAAATCATCGTAAACAAAAACACATATTTTAAATTTGGTGTTTTAACCTGTGTGGTTTGTTTGATTTCTGTTTTTGCTTTTCGCAAACAACGACCTTCTTTATTAGTTATTGCTGCTGGAAAAACAGTTGCTGAACGTTTCTCAACGCCTGCAGGTTTTGTCAGAGTAAAATCTGAAATAAGTTCTTTCGGAGCATTTCTCCAAAGCACTTCTTTAAAACCAAACGGCACGTTAGTTCATTTTTATAACGGACAAGAAAAACCAAATAAAGTGGCTGCCGCAGTTTTAAATGTTGATGTCGGTTCAAAAGATTTACAACAATGTGCAGATGCAGTGATGCGTTTGCGTGCAGAGTATTTATATCAAAATAAATTGTATGATGCCTTGCATTTTAATTTCACCAATGGATTTAATGCAGAATATGCTAAGTGGAGAAAAGGTTATCGCATTGCAGTAAAAGGCAATAATGTAACTTGGGTAAAGACAACGAAAGAAAGTGTTTCTTATACATCCTTTAAAGAATATTTGAACATGGTATTTACTTATGCAGGCACAGCGTCTTTGAATAAAGAATTAAAACAGATTGCTCAAAAAGACATGCAAATTGGAGATGTATTGATTTTAGGAGGAAGCCCAGGACATGCGGTTATTGTGGTTGATATGGCTATCAACACAAAGACAAACAAAAAATTATTTATGGTGGCACAGAGTTACATGCCTGCGCAAGACATTCATATTTTGATTAATAAAAATAATCCTGCTATTTCTCCTTGGTATGAGTTGAATGCAGATGCAGAACAAATCAATACACCTGAGTGGGATTTCTTTGGGAACGAGCAATTGAAACGATTTTAATGTTTTCTTCCTTGCAGTTTGTGTAAGCCCGAAAAAAATGCAATTACCCAATCCATTAAGAACGGCATTTTATAATAGAGATTGGTAATGGTTGTTTTGAAATAATAATTTCTGAAATATTTTTTACGAATGTCTTTATCATAACCCTTCATAAAGTCTGCTGAAAAATTATTTTCTTTAAAGCATTTTTTAATTTGCCAGGCGGCGAATCTACCTGATGACATTGCTGGAGCAATACCTTCTCCAGTAGCTGGTTCCACAAGCCCTGCAGCATCTCCGCACAATAGTATACGATTGCCAGAGATTGGCAATTTACCATCAAAGTAACCGATAGGAATGGACCAACCTTTTTCTTCGCCAACTAATTCAGCTTCAGCAAAACGTTCTTTAAATTGCGACGCTTCATTCATCAAGTAGTGAAATTCTTTTCGCATGTTGATGTTGTGCTTCGCTAACATTTTTTTATTAGCGGCAATGCCAACATTGGTTAAACCATCCGTAGAAGGAAAAATCCAGAAGTAACCTTTTGGAATGTTTGGTAAAAAATGAATCTCCAAACAGTCTTGTTCTACACCCTTTACATTTTTGTAATAAGAACGAATGCCAGGATAGGTTTCAACTAATGCTTCACGCGTATTGGTTAAAGCAGATTGAACGATGGAGTGTGCGCCATCACAACCAATTACCATTTTTGCTTTTAATTGTGTTCCGTCTTGTGTAGTGACGATAACGCCATCTGATTGAACTTCTATTTTTTGTGCGGTGGTATTTTCGAAAATGGTTGTTTTGGTTTCTTCTTTTACCATCTGCAGTAAAAAATTGTCAAATACCGTGCGTGGCAGACTAGAAAAAAAACCTTTTAAACGAATTTCTACTAAGTGTTTTTTAGGAGATACAAATTTGGCGCGTTTAATAATAGCACCTTGATTGATGGCTAATAATTTGGCTCCGAACTTTGGAGAGATGGTATTTAATATTTTATAGGCATAACCACCATAAGCATCACCACAAATTTTTTCTCTAGGAAAGGATTGTTTATCTAACAAAGCAACATTTAACCCTGCATCAAACAACCCTAAAGCACAAGTACTTCCAGCTGGCCCAGCTCCGCATATGATGACGTCGAATTGTTGCATATTGATGGAGGTTAATTATTGCTTAATAATTTGCTTAACTATTGTTCGGTCTTTTTGCATTACTTTTATATAGTATATGCCTTTTGCAAGTCTACTCAAATCAATGCTTTCTTGGATTACTGATTTTAAAACACAGATCCCAAGCACGTTATATATTTCTACCTCGTAGTCACCAGAGTAATTATTAGCTTTTATGAAAATTGCATTAGATGCTGGATTTGGGAATATAACGATTTCAGTATGTTTCTTATTATTATCAATATGAGTTGGAATTACTTTTTCTCGTAAAAATATTTTGAAGATACCTCCAACTTTTTTATGATAATATATTTTAGAATTGTCGGAGCTAATGGTAGCTGCTTCTGGCAATAAATTGGGAGATCCTATTAATAACATTGGTAAGCTAAATGCCTGATTGGTATTAGTTCTTACGGATACCATAATTTCTGTTTGCCTACCATTATGTAATAACCTAGTATAATAAAGCTCTAAGCCATCTTTTGAAATACTTGGCGCGTAAACAATATAATTAGTCGTATCGTTTATGTTTGTAAATAATGCAGATGTATTTATTAGTTTATTAAAAGTAGAATCATTTAATTTTTGCGCCATTCCCATTGATGATTTACAAGGAGCTCCTCCCAAACAATTATTAAAAAAGGCATTACAGTATATAAGTTGTTCACCGCTGTAGTTTGTTGTGGCATCCATAATAAGATGGCCAGGAGAGTTGATGTAAAAATCTCCATAAACTGAACCAAAATTTGTGTAACCAGTTCCTGTAAATTTAATGCGTTGCAAATTATTATAGGAAGCGGGATAATTTCGAGTGGATACCCAGTATAGATTATTTGATGAGTCTAATGAAGCTACCCCATCTAAGTGAGGAGTAACAGTTTGGTTAATAATAGGAACAAGCCCAATAAAATTAAAAACAGAATCATTTACTTTTGCCGCATAGTAAATGCTAGTTGTTATACCATCATTTAAACTATTAAAAAACAAGGCATTACCATCCGTTGACAATGCTGGTTCCATAGCATCAAATGTTAGTCCGTTAATTGTTACTGGAATATCATTGCCAAAAATTGGATACGTTTGACAGTAACCATTCATTTTCAAAAGGATCATCAATATAAAAAAAACAGAAACTTTTTTCATTCGAAAAATATATACTAAAGGTATATAAAATTAACAAAAAAGGCCGTCTTTTCAGACAGCCTTTTAGTGGGGTAAATGAAGGGGCTCGAACCCTCGACCCTCGGTACCACAAACCGATGCTCTAACCAACTGAGCTACATCTACCATTTTGGGCTACAAATGTAATGTTTTTTTTGTTTTTACTAAAATTTATGAGAAAAAAATTGAAAATACTGTTCTGAAGGATAAATGCTATTAAACTAGTTCCTATGTTGGTAATAGTGCGGCTGGTTTTGACAATTCGGTGCGAACCGCCATTCAGAGAAGCTTCTGCGGGGTAAATGGGGGTTGGCGAATTGTCTTGACTTTTTGTTTCTTTTTCGTCAAGGAAAAAGAAAATGGAAAAATATTTATTTTACTGCATCTTTGCTATAATTCACCATATAATGCAAACCTACAGATTCCTTGCGGCGCATAGCGTGTTTGATGATTAAATAGCCAATACAAATTAAATTGCGCAATTCGCCTAGTTTTTGGGTAACCGTTGTTTTTTCGTAAAGCGCTTCATTTTCTTTATATAAAATCTCTAAACGATCAAAAGCACGTTTTAAACGCAATTCGGAGCGAACAATACCTACATAATTACTCATAATTTGCTGTACTTCGCGTTGCGACTGGGTAATTAATACCATTTCCTCGGCATGCTCAGTTCCTTCAGCATCCCAATTAGGAATATTTTCGGTAAATGAAATGCTTGGTAAATTTTCGGAAGTCAATTTAGCTGCTCTATGCGCAAACACGACTGCTTCTAGTAATGAATTACTAGCTAAGCGGTTAGCGCCATGAAGGCCCGTGCAAGCACATTCGCCCACGGCAAATAAATTGCCTATGGTTGATTGTCCATTATGATCAACCAAAATGCCGCCACACAAATAATGCATGGCAGGTACCACAGGAATTAAATTTACAAAAGGGTCAATATCCAAATCCATACATTTATTGTAAATGTTAGGGAAATGCTCAATAAATGCTTTTCTATCTAAATGGCGACAATCTAAATACACAAAATCTTCACCTCGGGTTTTTAGTTCATTGTCAATGGCACGAGCAACAATATCACGTGGCGCCAAGGATAAACGCTCATCATATTTTTGCATAAACTCTTTACCATCGATGGTTTTTAACACGGCACCAAATCCACGGATGGCTTCTGTAATTAAAAAACTCGGGTGCTCTCCTGGATTGTATAAAGAGGTTGGATGAAATTGTACAAACTCCATATCCTTTACTCTTCCTTTGGCTCTGTAAACCATAGCAATGCCATCGCCAGTAGCAATAGTTGGGTTGGTGGTAGTAGCATATACATGACCTGCGCCACCAGTTGCCATTAAGGTAATTTTAGAAAGAACGGTTTCTATTTTTTGTGTTTTAGTATTTAAAATATAGGCGCCAAAACACTTAATATCTTTTGAGTGAGAGGTGACAACTTCTCCTAAATGATGCTGAGTAATCACATCAATAGCATAATGATGATCGAGTACAGTAATGTTTTTATGTTTACGAATTTGTGCAATTAACGCACGTTCAATTTCATAACCCGTAATGTCTTTATAATGTAAGATGCGGTGTTCAGAGTGACCACCTTCTTTAGCTAAATCGTAAGCACCTTCTTTATTTTTATCAAAATTAGCACCTAGTTCAATTAATTCGCGCACTCGTTCCGTGCCTTCAGTGACTACTACTCTTACTGCTTCTTCATCACATAATCCTGCGCCTGCAATTAAGGTGTCTTGTATGTGTTTTTCAATCGTGTCTTTATCATGCCACACAGCTGCAATACCGCCTTGTGCATATTTGGTGTTAGATTCGTCTTCGTTGCTTTTAGTCACAATAAAAACAGAATTATTTTCTGCAACTTTAAGCGCATAACTCAAACCAGCAATACCGCTACCAATAATTAAAACATCTACTTTTTGTTGCATGATTTATTTTTTAAGTAAGCGAGCCACATATTTCCCAACAATATCAAACTCTAGGTTAACAACATCGTTTACTTTTAAATGTTTAAAAACGGTGTTTTCAAATGTATATGGAATAATGCAAACGGAGAACGCATCGTCTTTTGAATCAACTACCGTTAGGCTTGTTCCGTTAATAGTGATACTTCCTTTTTCTACTGTTACGTTCCCTAATTTATTATTGTATTCGATCGTATAAGTCCAACTGCCTTTATTATCAATTATAGAAGTTACAATTCCTGTTTGATCGACATGGCCTTGCACAATATGCCCATCAAATCGTCCATTAGCGGGCATGCAACGTTCTAAGTTAACTTCATCTCCCACTTTCAAATTCCCTAAATTGGTTTTTTGTAAAGTTTCATCAATAGCGGTAACTGTATATTGATGCCCGTTAATTTTTACAACAGTTAAGCACACACCATTATGGGCTACGCTTTGGTCTATTTTTAATTCGTGAGTGAAAGCACAGCTAAAAGTAAAATGAACATTACTGTTTTCTTTTTCAATATCTTCTACTTTCGAAAGTCCTTCTATAATTCCTGTAAACATGATACAAATATACTAAATTAGAAAAACGCCCTGACTTGAGCTCCACCAATATTTACAATTTTACTGTTTGGCGATTTTCTGCCATTGTAATTAATACTAATTTGTATGTTATTGGTTAAGTTACGTTGATAGCTTAATTCCCAAGTGTAGTTGTAACCTGTTTTTAAAGCGTTTAGCATTTCGTAGGCCACAGGCGTATTTTCGGGGGCATTATATGATATGTTAATGAAGTTAGCTTTACCAGTGATACTTCCTTTTTCTACTTGATTAAATTTAAATTCTAAACCAAAATCGTTGAGTTCAGCTTTTTCAGCATTACCAATCGTCATGGCTTCTGTTCTATTAATAATATTTTGTTTTTTGTTGTGTTTATAAACTACGCTAATTCTAAAGGCAGTATTAGGTTGATAGCTTAATTTTTGTTCCAAGTCATAAGACTCTAGCTTATAATTTCGGGTACTAAAAAACTCAGATACCGTTGATTTAATGCCATACAAATTAGTGCTATTTAAACTCCAAGCCTTGGTTACATTCCATCTCCAACGCCATTCATGTGTCGTATTTTCTCTTGTTTCAAAGCCATTGGTTAATAGTTGTTTGCTTAAATTACTTTGATAGGTGTAATCTGTGCCAAATACAGCAGCACTTTGATTAAAAAACAAGCTTTGACGTAACGAAGAATTTAATGCGGTTAGTAAAGAGTCGTCTAAACGAATATCCGTAGGATTAAACGTAAATAATTTTCCGTTATCGTACGATTTTTTATCAACTCGGTAAACAGATTGCGTAGCAAAACGGCTTATAAATTTAAGCGCTTTACCAGAACTATCTTTTAAAAATACAGCGGGGCGAAGGTTTAATGAAAAACTAAATTGATCGTGCAATACCTTTACATATTGATTTGTAGGCGTATACACTTTAATGTACAATGCTTGATCAGAAAATTGTGCAATTTCAAATTCATTTAACTCGGCTATACCATTGTCGTTATAATCTTTCCAAGCATAAGTTCCTTGTCCTGCAGCTACTAATAAATAGTAGTATTCTTTTTTATTTTCTAAACCATAGCCTGTTTCGTAAAACATGCTCGATGTGATAAACCCTTTTATTAATCGTGGTGAATATTCTATTCTGCTTAATAGGGTATTATCAGGCTTAATGGTCATTGAGTCTCTTTTTAATTTCAATTCACGGTAAGTAAATACGACTGAAAACGGATGATTACGAATACTATTAATATTTGCTGAAAAACCAGTGTTTTGTGCATAAGTAGAGTCTTTTAAGATGGAATTGTAGGCTTGTTTATCTCTTCGCTCTCGATAAAATAATTTGTATAAATTCCCGCTAGTATCTTTATTGGTGATGTTTCCTTCCCATTCCCAAAACTGATAACTGCGAGATAATAAACTATCTGAGGTGTTTTTTCGAAACCTATTTTGTTCAAACTCATCCAAAAAATTTACTCTTAATTTCCAAAACGATTGAGAGAAAGCTGTTTTGTGTCGATAAAAATTACTGAGTTGAGAGTTGTAATTACTAGTTAAATAAGATCCATTGTAGGTAATATTACTTGTTTTGGTATTAAATAAACTTTGTACACTATGCTTTAACCCATCATAAAAAACACCTTCTTTGAAGAAGTTAACACCGTATAATAATTTTAATTTATTATTTTTTTGAATTCCTACCTGAGCAAAACCTACATGTTGGTCGGTATTGATGGGCGCATTAATTGGCCTATTCCAGTCGCGCTCAAATTCAATAGCTCGGTAGCGCTCTATAGGATTAAAATTTTGTTGTACATATTCGTATCCTATATTATAAACTGCATTTAGAGATTGTTTACTGGCCGTGTCTTGTTTTATAACGCTTTGGTTATTGCTGTTTACTTTTAAGCCATAACCATCATCGTTTTGAGAATTATATTTACTAAAGGTATTGATGTCATTTTTGGTATACACACCTTCAACATCTAAATTATGATTTTTATTAAATTCATAATTTGCACCAGCGGCAAACATTTGTTTTTTCTTAGGAGTTACTAAAGGTATCACTGGCTCATAATTTCCTTGCAGCACGCCTCCTACTGGAGCCACCCATTTGTAAACCTTGCCGTTAGCTGTGGTTGATACTTGAACATAGTAACCATTATTTTCGCCTACATAACTGTACTTAACAGTGTACTTAGCGCTATCGGGATTTGTTGAGTAAACAAAAATGCCAGGATATATTATTGCAGAAACAACGGTATCTTTTTTCCAATAGAACACATCCGTTGTGTTAAATGTTGCTAGGTTTGCTCCGCTCGTTACTGCTTTGCTTAAAGTATCGCCGATGTTAAACATCGTAAGCTTTTGTGGTTCAGTTAAGGTTTGTTGTAGGGTTTTGTTTTTGTTATCCTGCTCACCAAAAAAGTTAAGTCGCACTTTTAATTTCTTAGCTTCTATTTCTTCACTAAAAAAATATAATGAACGCGCGTAGTTTCTTTCGGCATATTGAAACTCTGCAATGATACGTTTGTCTTTGGTAATAATTTGTTTGGCGGTAAAGGTTAATTCAGAAGTATTATAATCAATGATGTAATCATTCTCTTGTCCACGTTGAAGTAATTTTCCATCAATATATATTCGTTCGGTACCTGAAAGTACAATAATAAATTGTTCATTGTTATCGCCACGTAATCTGTAAGGTCCTTGATTGTTTTCTGTTCCCTGAATTACATTCCTTGCAAATTTTCCTCTACTAACAGCGCCACTCAATTGTGTTTTAAAAACCACTTGTTGTTTGTTAATCGTGTCGTAATAATTATTAGAAAAATAAGCGCCTTGCGAACGTTTATAGAAGTTCATGAAATAACTATTCGGTCTTTGCAGTTGAAAGTCTCCAACAATGAGTTTCGAATTTTTATTGGATAGTTGCACAAACACTTTATCAAATTCTTGCAACTGAGCCGTTGTTCCATCTGCTTGAAAAGGAATATTATCATCCGTGGCAGCTAATAATAAATCTACTTCTTGCGTTAATTTTCCGCTCACTTGCAAGTTTAAACTCGAATTAACCACTACATCTTGGTTGTTTCCAAAACTAATACCACGGCTAATACTTCCGTTTTTATTTAATCCGTCAGACACAAACGATTCACTTGCCGGAGCTGAACCTGCAAAAGCTAAAGTAAGCGGGTTTTGTGGTAGCGATAAATCTTTAGTGAGTTTTGATGTGCTTTGGTGATAATATGATTTCTCAAAATTATAGGGGAAGGTTTTATAAGTAACCAATAATGGGTCGCTTGGTTTTACTTTAAAGATGATTGCTTTTAAAGGGTAGTTAATGCGATAAGTAGAAGAATCTAATGGGTTATTTTTTGTAGAAAGATTTAATGTACCAGGAATTAAACTTAAACTGTCTAAAAAAAGAGTGTCAGATTTGGCGAAAAAATATTTTTGTTTTAGGTTCGTTTGAGATTGGGCGGATATAAAACATCCACACAAAAACGTAACTATAAAAATAAATCTAAAACTCACCATGCTTATAACGGTTTATAAATATAGAAATTGTATTTTTATCCTTTAAATTGATTTTAAATGAAGATAATTACATACAATGTAAATGGCATTCGTGCCGCCATGAATAAAGATTTGGTAGGCTGGTTAAAAGCTGCAAATCCAGATGTTTTATGTTTACAAGAAACAAAAGCCACATCCGATCAAGTGGATGTTAAGGCATTTGAAGCCTTAGGGTATCATTTATACTGGTATTCTGCGCAAAAAAAGGGGTACAGTGGCGTGGCCATTTTTTCTAAAATCAAACCAAAACATGTTGAATATGGTTGCGGAATCGAAAAATACGATTTTGAAGGCAGAATTATCCGATTGGATTTTGATACTTGTTCAGTCATGAGTGTTTACCATCCAAGTGGAAGCAGTGGCGATGATAGACAAGCGTTTAAAATGCAATGGCTAACTGATTTTCAGAATTACATTGATGATTTGAAGAAAAAATTACCAAATTTGATTTTATGCGGAGATTACAACATCTGTCACAAACCAATTGATATCCATAACCCTAAATCAAATGCCAACACCTCAGGGTTTTTGCCTGAGGAAAGAGAGTGGATGGAGCAGTTTATTCAATCAGGCTTTATCGACTCTTTTAGGCACTTCAACCAAGAACCCCATCAATACAGCTGGTGGAGTTACAGAGCAGGGTCGAGAGGCAAAAATTTGGGTTGGCGAATTGATTATAATTTAGTGGCTAATCACCTCGAAAAACACCTCAAACGAGCAGTGATTTTGCCAGATGCGATGCATAGTGACCACTGCCCAGTTCTTCTAGAAATCGAATTTTAAGAAATTCATCTAATTTTTTAGTTTTTTTAGTTTTTTAGATTATATTTGTCCTTACTATAAACTTATGTACCTAGGTATGAAAAAAATATTTATTCCACTAGCAGCAGGCTTATTCACATTAGGATTAGCTTCTTGCAGCTCATGTTCAGACGAAAACAAAGGTAATCACGACGGTGCAGAAGGAAAAGGCGGCGTTTATATGGGCGGAGTGATGCGCATGAACGAGGTTGAGGCTTTTAAAAGCTTAAATCCTATTGCTGTTAACGAAATTGTGGGTTTCCATATTGGTTCTCAATTATTTGAGGGCTTAGTGAAGTTTGATCAAAATGATTTATCTATTAAGCCAGCAATTGCGCGTTCTTGGGAATCAAATGCGAATCAAACAGAATGGACTTTCCATATCCGCCAAGGTGTTAAGTTTCATGCAGATGCTTGTTTTTCAGATGGTAAAGGAAGAACTGTTACAGCTAATGACATTAAATTGTGTTATGAAAAATTATGTACTGCTGACCCTAATAATGCTCAGTTTGACGTAACGTTTAAAGATAGAGTAGTTGGTGCTAATGAGGCGTTTGCGTCATCAAAGGCAGGAAAAAACATGCCTGTGTCAGGTATTAAAGTAATTGACGATACAACTTTAGTTATTTCATTAAAAGATCCATTTGCTGGATTCTTAAACATTGTAGCTATGCCAGGATGTTGGGTATATCCTAAAGAAGCTATTGATAAATACGGGGTAGATTTACGTATTCACCCAGTAGGAACAGGTCCTTTTTACTTAGAAACAGTAAAAGAAGGCGAAGTTTTAATCATGAAGAAAAATCAAGATTATTATGGAGTTGATAAAGACGGCAACAAATTACCATACTTAGATGGATTAAAATACACATTCATTCGTGAGAAAAAAGCAGAGATTTTAGAGTTTAAATCTGGTAATTTAGATATGGTATATCGTTTACCTGTTGAGATTTTCCATGAGATTATGGGAGATTTAGAGCATGCTAAAGATCGTAAAACAGAGTTCCAAATATTAAATTCAACAGCTTTCAATACCAATTACCTTGGATTTAACAATACAAGTGCGGTGTTTAATAAAAAAGAAGTTCGTTTAGCATTTAACTTTGCTATTGACAGACAAAAAATTGCGGATTTCACAATTCAAGGTGAAGGTAATTCAGCTGATTATGGTATTGTGCCTTACGTTGAAGCATTTGAAAAAGATGGGTATGATTTTAAAGGATTAAAAGGGTATACATTAGATGTTGCTAAAGCGAAAGAATACCTTAAAAAAGCAGGTTTTGCGGATGGTAAAGGGTTCCCTAAAGTTACTTTAGAAATCAACGGTGGTGGTGGAGATAGAAATATCTTAATTGCTGAGGTAGTACAAAAAATGTTGAAGGAAAACTTAAATGTTGATATTGAAATCAATACTGTTCCTTTAGCTGAGCATCTTGAAAATGTAACTTCTGGAAAATCTGATTTCTTCCGTTTAGCTTGGGTTGCTGATTATCCAGATCCAGAAACCTTCTTAACTATTTTCTATGGTAAACACGTTCCAGCTAATCCAACCGAAAAATCATTCATTAACTATTCAAGATTTAAAAATGCTCGTTTTGATTCATTATTTACGGCGTCATTTACTGAGCCTGATAAAGCAAAACGTTATGCAATGTTAGCTAAGGCAGAGCAAGTGTTATTGGACGAGGCGCCATTTATGCCAATATTTTATGATGAAAATTTCCGTTTAGAGCAATTAAACGTTCGTAATTTCCCTGAAAACGCAATGAATTATATGGATTTATCTGTGGTATATTTAATACCGAAAGATAAAATGCCTAAAAAATAAATTTAAGAATAAACTATTTGAAACCGTCCGCCTGTTAGCGGACGGTTTTTTTGTTTTAATTATATAAGAATGTAAATAAAACTTGGTTCATATTTTATCAAATCATTGATTTTTAGTAAATTCGCATATATGACAACCATTTCTAAAAAAAGTAACATCGATAGTAAACAAAGTTTAGCTATCGTTTGCAGTTCATTTAAAAATAAATCAGAATATAATTTAACGAAAGAACAAGTTGATTATATATCTAACGACATAAAAACAAATGATAAAAAATTTGTTTGCATCAACACCTTATCTCGTTTAGTTTTTGTGATTGTAGTAGATGATAAAAAAAATCATTACTCCATGTTAGAGGCAATTCGTAAAAACGGTGCAACTATAGCAGATACAATTAATGCCGAAAAGCGTGCATCTGTGTGTTGTGTAAATGAATTATCAAACACCGATTATTCTTTGGCTTTAGCAGAAGGAATCTCTTTAGCTAATTATCAGTTTATTAAACATAAGCCAAGTGCTAAAAAAACAGCTAATACATTAAAGGATGTATCTGTAGTTGATTCAAAAATTTCTTCACAACATATTTCTAATTTATCTATTGCTATTGATGCTACATTAAAGGCGCGTGATTTGGTAAACGAACCTGTAAACACTTTAAATGCTACTGATTTAGCAAATGCATTTAAGGCTATGGGAAAAAATGCTGGCTTTAAAGTAGAAGTATTAAACAAAACTAAAATCAAACAATTAAAAATGGGTGGTTTGTTAGCAGTTAATCAAGGAAGTGTAGACGAACCTACATTTTCAATTATGGAATACAAACCAAAAAATGCAAAAAATAAAAAACCTTATGTATTAGTTGGCAAGGGCGTTGTGTACGATACAGGCGGATTAAGTTTGAAGCCTACACCAAATAGCATGGATTTAATGAAATGCGATATGGCAGGAGCAGCAGCAGTTGGCTGTACGATGTATGCAATTGCAAAAGCAAAATTAAATGTTCACGTGATTGCTTTAGTGCCCGCAACAGATAATCGTCCTGGCTTTAATGCCTTTGCACCTGGAGATATTATTACGATGATGGATGGCAGTACGGTTGAAATGTTAAATTCAGATGCTGAAGGCCGCATGATATTAGCAGATGCTTTACATTATGCAAAACGTTTTAAACCAGAAATGGCAATTGAACTTTCTACCTTAACTGGTGCAGCGGCAGCAGCTATTGGACAGTATGGTATTGTAAGTATGGGAACTGCAACCGACGAACAAAAAACAAAACTAACAGTGAGCGGATTGCGTATGCACGAACGTTTAGCTGAATTTCCTTTTTGGGATGAGTATGATGAATTAATTAAATCTGATATTGCTGATCAGAAAAATTTAGGGGGTCCTTATGGTGGAGCAATCACGGCTGGTAAGTTTTTAGTGAAATATACTGATTATCCTTATATGCATTTTGATATTGCGGGCCCTGCATTTGTTACGGCTAAAGATAGTTATAGAGGCAAAGGAGGCACAGGTTACGGAGTAAGATTATTATTTGATTTTTTCTCTAATTTATAGCGTATTAATAACTAACTATAATTCTACTCATTTGAAAATTTTACTACATATTTTTTTATTTTGTTCAGTACTGAGTAATGCTCAAACGAATACAGGAGAATCTTTAATCGTAGTACATTATGATGAAAGCAATAAAGCCAATTTCGGGCAATTGATTTATCGTTACAACTTTGTAAATAACGTATATGCGGGAAGGGAGCAAATAATATCGGTTGTTGGACGAAAAGATAGCAAAGATTATATAAGATGCGATAAAGGAGATAATACTTTGTATAAAGACCGTTATTTGATTTCTAGCATTGGAAATATTATTGATTTGAAAGAAAAGAAAGTGCTGTATGATGGTTCAGGAAAACTAGTAAGGTGTTCAAACGACAGTATTATATTTTATATTAATGATATTTTTAAAGGAAAATATTATGCGTATTTTGATGTGAATACAAATAAATATTCAGAAATTAAATCACTCACGTTTAAACCTAAAATTGGCCAAGATATAGAATTCGATAGAACAACATCTCCTTACAAATTATTGTATTATCCTCAAAACAAACCTAAAGTGGTTTTAATGGAAGATGCTGGTCATGGTGGAGTGAGTTCAAAAGCACCAAAAGCTGATATTCCAGTTTATTGGGTAGATAATAATACCTTTATTTTTCCTAATATTAAAATTACAGATTTAGAAGGAAGTATCGTAAAGTACAATATTGCTACTAAAACATCTAAAGTAATTGGAACATTTAATTCAACTGCTAATGTTCCTGCAACGTATCAGTTAGTAAATAGTGTAGATTGTTATATCGAATTTTATTTTAAAAATAAATTGTATTGTATTAATCCTGCTAAAGAAACCATGTTAATGTCAAACTTTAAAGAAGTAGATAAAAATTTTTCGGTTGAGGTTGAGCCAAAACCAAAAGGAAGAGCTGTTTATCACAAAGGAAAAGAAATAGGTAGATATCATTTTGATTTAAAAAATTTCAAGTCATCTCCTAATTATGGAGTATTGGTAAAAGAGATTATTATGGGCGACGAATCCTATCAACAAGGTATGTCGGTTTATAATGTCGCAAATTCTAAATGGGAAAGTGTAGACGGTGAAGAAGTGGCCTCGTTAGTGGGCTGGATAAAAAAATAAGTTATGATAGAAAATAAAGTAGTAGTAGGAATATCTCAGGGAGATTTAAATGGTATAGGATTAGAAATTATTTTAAAAACATTATCTGAACCAGGACTATCAGAAATATGTGTCCCTATTTTATTTAGTTCTCAAAAAACAGTTTCTTATTTTAGAAAGATGTTAAACTTAGAAGAGTTTAATTTCAATCCTTTGCGTGACTTTACTAACGTGCACACTAAAAAACCAAACGTTTTTATTTGTTACGAAGAAGAAGTAACCATTGAAATGGGCAAGCCTACAACCATGAGTGGCAAGTACGCTAAATTATCTTTAGAGGCAGCTACAATGGCTTTATTTGATAAAAAAATTGACGTTTTAGTTACAGCTCCAATCAATAAGCACTCGATGCAAGAAGCAGGGTTTAATTATCCTGGTCATACCGAATATTTAGGAGATAAATTAGGTGGAAAACCATTAATGCTTTTATGTTCAGGAGATTTACGTATTGCTATTGTTACAGGGCATGTTCCTATTAAAAATATTGCTGAAAAAATTACTACTCAAAATGTGTTAGAAAAAATTAATCAGCTACATGCATCTTTAGTTAAAGATTTTGGAATTCGTAAACCAAAAATTGCTGTATTAGGTTTAAATCCTCATGCAGGAGAAAATGGAGCAATTGGTGACGAAGAAAAAACAGCCATTATTCCAGCGATAGAAAAAGCAAAAGAAACTATGATGGTTTATGGACCTTATTCTGCCGACGGATTTTTTGGAAATAACACGCAAGCTAAATTTGATGGTGTGTTAGCCATGTATCACGACCAAGGTTTGATTCCGTTTAAAACATTAGCATTTGGACATGGGGTTAATTTTACAGCTGGTTTAGATTTTGTTCGTACATCACCAGACCATGGAACTGCTTATGAAATTGCCGGAAAACAAATAGCCGATGAATCTTCTTTTAGAGAAGCTTTGTATGCGGCTATTGATATTTATAAAACAAGAAATTTACAAGAAGAAATTTCTGCTAATCCTTTAGCGTTCTCTCCAATTAAAAAAGAGAGAGGATAATTTTTGATTTTATTCGACAGATTGAGCAATTTTTTTTAATAGCATATCTGTTTTATCTGAAGAGATGCCAATTTCATGGGTTTTGTCTATTACCAAATAACCGCCGTTTGATTTAACGTAATCGCTGATGTGAGTAAGGTTTACGATAAACGATTTATGGCATCTAAAAAATTCTGAATTGTCTTCAAGCAGTGTTTCAAAGCTTTTTAAGCCTTTACTGATAGTAAGTGTTTTGTTGTCTTTTAAAATTACTTTTGTATAAGAACCATCTGCTTGAAAAAATAAAATATCAGAGGTTTCGATAAACGAAGTGGTGTTAAGTGTGTTTAAAGCAATTTTTTTGGGAGAAGAGTTTTTAAAATTTTCTTTTAATACAGAATAAGTGGCTTTGTTACGATTTTTATTTCGTTCAAATAATATCATCGCATTTTTTAAATCATCCACTTCAATTGGTTTTAGCAAATAATCAACGGCTGATAATTTGAAGGCTTGTATTGCATAGCGGTTATAAGCAGTTACAAAAATGATAGAAAAATTGATTTCACTTTCATCAAAAAAATCAAGCAATTCTAGCCCGCTGTGTCCGGGCATTTCAATATCTAAAAAAACAATATCTGGTTTATGTTTTCTAATAGCTTTTACGCCAGTTGGCAAATCTTTACATAAATCAACGGTTTCAACATTGTTACAGTATTCGGCAACCATACCTTGTAGTAAGGTTCTTGCCATTTCTTCATCATCTATAATAATTGCTTTGTACATCTTATATAATTGGTATAGTCAATATTACTTTTGTTCCCAGCGATTGTCCACTGGTATCCACTTTGTCGTTAAATTTAACAACTATTTTATCGTTAGTTCTGTTTAAAATTTCTAATCGTTTTTCGTTGGCTTGTGAAGAAAAAGACTGATACTTATCGTTTTTTATTTTATTTAATTCTTCCGAACGTTTGCGTCCAATACCATTATCATCAATAGTGATGACAAGATGATTTTTAATTTCTTCAAATAAAATGGACAGCTTTCTGTCAGATTCTTTATGCAGTAACCCATGCTTTATTGCATTTTCGACATAAGGCTGTATCAGCATTGGCGGGAATTCTATAGTATCTTTATGTGTAGTTATTTTTTGTTCAATGTTATATTCAAAACCTTCTTTAAAACGCATTTTTTCTAAGTCCAAATACAAGGTTAACGATTCTATTTCATCTCCTAGGGTAATGGTTTCTTTTTCGGATTGTTCTAAAATTACACGGGTAAGTTTTGAAAACTTTGCTAAATAACTATTCGCTTTTGTTTTATCATTAGTGAAAATGTAGGCTTGTATGGTATTGAGTGCATTGTAAAAAAAGTGCGGATTCATTTGCGCTTTAATAGACTTTAACACCGACTTATTTAAGTTATGTTCTAATTCAATTTTTTCGTTTAGCAATCTGTTTTTGTCTTCTAGTAATTTATTTTTATTACGTAATTTATTAAGTTGCCATCTATAATAGGTAAAACCTAAAGCAAGTGCTAATAAAAAACATAAGATCATGAACCAAATGCTTTGCCAAAAAGGTGTAATGATTTTAAAATGAACGGTTGATGCAGTTATAGTTTCATTAATTTTAAATTGTATGTTGTATGCGCCAGGTTTTAAAGAGGCAAACTCAATAAGTCTGGTTTCGTTTGAAACCTTTTTCCATGAATCATCATTCACTTTATAAAATACATTATTTTCAGTTGAGGTTCCAAAGTCTAACACCGAAAACCGAATAGTAATATCGTTTTGATTATAGGGTAAATCTGTTGATTCGTTTAAATTGAATGATTTACCACTAGCCGATAAATTAGTTATTTGTAAAATCGCATTTCTTTTTTTAGTAACCGAATTGTTAATGTCTGTTTTAATAATGCCTGAATTAGTAAGTAGCAGTAAAGTGTTGTTTTTTAATAGCACATCATTTACTTCATAGGCATTAATATTAACTTCTATTTTGGTTAGCTTTTGGGTATCTAAATTTAGTATATATGAATAGCCATTAGCTATAACAACCAATCGTTGTCCGTATTGTTTAATGAATTTAATGTCAAAATTGTTGGCATTGTTTCGTTTATTTAGTTGAGTAAAAATTGTTTCGTTTGTGATGCTGTATAAATCTCCTTTAGTTGAAAGCGCATAAATAGTATTATTATAGAAAATAATTCGTGATGCATAAAAAGAGGCTTCGTTAAATTTTATTTCTTTTGTCGATGAAGCAGTGCATTTAAACAAACCAATATTAGTGGCATAATAAATGGTTTTTGTTAGCTTGTTATAGGCAACTGATTTGCCCCTAACGCCTTCAATCATGTTAGCGGTATTTGGCACTTGAACTTTTAAGTGATTAACATAACTCTTATACCAAAAAGACTTATCTGCTTTATCACTATTAAATGTTGCTACACCACAATAGCCGCTGGCAGCAAAGGCGTAAAACGATTCGTCAAGTTTTACAATTTCTTTAACAGCTGGCTGGTAAAATTTGCGCTGATTGTAGTTACTCTTTGGCAAGTATGTAAATCCTTTGGAGGAATAGAATAAATCAGTTGTGACCGAATCATACGATAAATAATATATTTCTGAATGATCTGTTTGGTTATTTATGAAACTCTTGAAATTTAATAGAGAATCGTACAAACAGAGTTCTCCTTTTTTGGTAGCAATCATATAACCTTGTTTTGTTGCCACTATTTTATTTGGTAATAAATTTTGCTGCACATAAACCATATTACTTAAGTTAGGCGCCATAAAAACACCTTCGTTAGTAGTACTAAACCAATAATTTTGTTGCCTATCTTTTTTGATGCACGAAATATTTTTTTCTTTAAATAGAGTTTGATATAAGCCCGAAGCTAAATTGTTATCCAGGTAAGCATGAGAACCTTGTGGGGTATTAATCCAAACGAGGCTGTCTGTAAAATTAATGCCCTGTATAAACTCTGATTCTTTTATGGGAATAGTGTATAAGTGCTTTAAATCTTCGTCAAAAACATACATGAGTTTTGATGAGTTGTATTTACTTACTACATAAATTTTATGATTATTAACGTATAATTGCTTTAGTTCCGTATTCTGTTTTTTAAAGAAATTTGTTGAAGACAGTGTAAATTTTTCATCTAGTTTATAAATCATATCACTTTCTACAAAGTAAAAATTGTTTTGGCTGCTGCCAGAAGATTCTACTTTATTAAGTGGAAGAGATTTAGTAGCTATTCTATTTAGCGTTTTTAAATCATATACGTCAATTCCTTTTTTTTGAAATGCAAATAAATGCGTTTTGGTTAATGTAATTGGTAAATATTGAATAGGATCATTTTGCAAAAAGGCTTGTAAGCTATCATTTTGTATGTAATACATATAGCCATCAAAATTTTCGTACCAAATTCTACCATAGGCATCTTCTACGATACTACTACCAGGTGTGGATGTTTGTGCGGGTGATGTATAGGTTTTATATTCAAAGCCATCATAACGTGTGAGCCCAGCATTAGTTGCAAACCACATAAAGCCTTTACTATCCTGAAACACATTAAACACAGCATTTGATGGCATGCCATTAGATTTGTTATACTTAATGGTATAAGGCTCTTGTGCTATCGACATAGATGATAGCGCAAAAAAAGATAGTATGTAAAGTAAATGCTTCAAAAAATATATTGAACAAAGATAATGTTAAAGTTTAGTATCAGTCTATCATTTCACAAAAGGAGCTTTTCAACTAGCGAAATGTTGTTTTGGGTTTAGGTATTCTCTTAATACTTTATAGTTATTTTAACAAATATAGTTTCTAGTGCTACAGTTTAAATAAACCTACAAAAACTCAAACCGTGTTTTCGTCAACTCAAAACGGGGTTTGGTAAAAGGGCTTAAAAAATGCTATTGAATTTGAAGAAATTTGGGTTGAATCTTAAAAAATAAATTATGAAAAAATTATTACTCGTTACGCTATTTATAGCTTCAATGTGCATAAAGGCACAAACCTTTCAAAATATTTGGGCAAAAAGTGCTGTGTCAACAGCAACTAATGGTGTTGTTGAAATTGGTTTTGCAAACGCTGGAAAAATCATTTATGGCTCACAATTTCAAGGAATTGTTGACGCAAATCCTGGAACTGCTGTGAGCAATGTAACTAGTCCTAGT
>ERZ724527.180-NODE-180-length-32303-cov-5.919282_pt1 | contig 32303 bp, 28 predicted proteins | sample MGYA00376060_ERZ724527 | MGnify/ENA primary metagenome ERZ724527 (study PRJEB28724, sample SAMN07190886) | activated sludge metagenome | isolation source: activated sludge of sewage treatment plant in Hong Hong | place: USA: Christiansburg, Virginia | collected...
TGTACAGCACGCTGATAGTCAGCGCCAATAACACGAAGCGCAAGGGACGCCATAGGCCGCGCAGGATCATGCTGGTAAATAACAGCACTGCCAGACTGCTGGCAAGGTACACCATACGGGCTAGTTCGATATCGGCAGCATTCATTGCTCTGGATGTCCGTTCATAGATTTATTTCCCCAGTTTCTGGTTGCTGATACGCACGGCAAACATTTCACTGTCTGGTAATGGTGGCATTTGCAGATAGAACCCCTGTTTGCAAATATTGTCCAGCACGGCAACAGCATCAGCACGAGCCAGCTTGCGCGATGGCTCCAGCATCAGCGTTAACGCGGGTTCTGGTTTGCCGAATCGCTCAAGCAGGTCGGGCGGTACACGCGTCAGGCTTTCTTTCTTGTCTACGTAGAGATAACAGCCTTCCTCGCGTGAACTGCGAAACACTTCGACCAGACGCTTCATATCGTGTTGGTAAGTGTTTTCGCTCATATCAGTTCCAGGTTGTGATTTCATCATGCAGTGGTTGCCCAATAACGGGTTGTCGCCATCCCTTGAACCGTTCCGGCATGATGATTCCTGTGGCATGACGCTGCAAGAAGTATTGCCGCACCAGTTGCTCCAGTTCTGTTTTGCGCGCCAGTAATTCCGGCGGTAATTGGTGACTGTTGGCAATGTGTTCGGTGACTGCCCGCAATTTCTTGAGGTGCTCGGTTTCAGTCTTGCCCAGAGGGTCGGCCAGGGCAGGGCACACCAGATCCTGTGGCACATCCCGGGCCAGTTCTATCAGATGCTGGCCAAACTGCCGGATACCCGATGAGCGCAACCCCTCTATATTTGACAGTTCCGTGATGTGTCCGGGAGGACGGCGTGCCATTTCAAACAATGCAAAATCTTTTGCGATGTGGTTGCGTGGTTTATTGTGTTCCCTTGCCAGGGCATCGCGACCCAGCACCAGATGCCACAGGCGTTTCTTCTCGGTGTGGCCAAGACGCCATGCGTTATTGATACGTTCCATGTTGTAACTGGCATCGCGCTGTTCGCGATAGCGGGTCAGTTGCCGAAGATTTTCTTCTTCTGCCCATCCGGTGCGTTGTTGCCGGGTAAGCTCTGACTGTAGATGTGTATAAAGCGTTGGAAGATACAGCACATCCAGTGACGCATAATGTTGCTGTTCTTCCGTCAGTGGCCGCGCCAGCCAGTCGGAGCGGCATTGTTCCTTGGATAACTCGATATCCAATACAGCTTGCACCAGTCGACTGTAACCAATAGAGGCGCCGTGTCCGCAAAATGCTGCGCCAATTTGCGTATCGAATAGTGGCGTGGGTAGTGTGCCCAGTAAACGGTCAAATACTTCCAGGTCTTCGCCGGCTGCGTGCACAATCTTCATGATGTGCGGTGCAGTGATGATGTCACCCAGTGGCGAAAAGTCGCTGATATCCAGCACATCAATCAGCCAGCACTGCTCGCCATTGCTGACCTGAATCAGGGCTGGGCGAGGATGAAATGTATCAACACGGATAAATTCAGTATCGATGCCAAGCGTTGGTGATTGCTGCCATATTGCAGCTGCCTGTTTCAGGCCGCTATCGCTGGCAACATAGTAGCGATCAACGTCGATCACTCTCATATTTGTGTGCGGCCAGAGAGCGCATGGGACAACGTGCCACCATCCACAAATTCCAGCTCGCCGCCCAGTGGAACGCCATGTGCTATGCGTGTGCTACGAATGGAGAGTGCGCGTGCACGGTCAGCAATGTAATGCGCAGTGGCTTCGCCCTCAAGTGTGGCGTTAGTCGCAAGGATCAGCTCTTCAACGGGTTCTTTCTGTAAACGTTCCATCAGTTGTGTAATGCCGATCTCGGCAGGGCCGATGCCATCGATAGGTGACAATTTGCCATGCAGAACAAAATACAAACCGTGAAAGCTGCCCGCAGTTTCCATTGCCAGTGCATCAATTGGACTTTCCACCACACACAATAACGCGCGGTTACGGCGTGGATTCGCGCAGATCTCGCACAAGGGTTGTTCGGTGAGGGTGCGGCAGTCATTGCACTGGCCTACATGTTCCAGTGCACGCTCCAGCGTTTTAGCCAGTTTTGCTGCACTGTCGCGACGATGCTGTAACAGCTGGAAAGCCATGCGTTGCGCAGATTTTGGTCCTACGCCGGGCAGGCAGCGCAGTGCGTTGATTAACTCATCAATGAGTGGACTGAAAGACATTCAGTTCAGGCGCACACATCTGCAAGATCGGCAGATGTGTCTTGCAAACGCTCTGCCAGTATTTTTGCTACGGCTTTCATAATGGCAAGTGCTATATCAGGACGTTGCCGCTCCAGTGTGCCATACACAGCGCGTTGAAAGCTGGCTACTGTTGTCGGTGTCTGTGCGCGGATACTGGCTGAGCGCTTGCGATCAGATAACAGTGCAATTTCTCCAATCACATCGGAAACACCAAATTCACTCAGTACAGTTTGTTCGCCGCCAAGAATACTCATCTTGATAGCTTCCAATGCGCCTTCCGTTACGATGGACACAGTATCAGCCGGCGCACCTTCGCTATACAGGATTTCACCTGCAGCCAGTTTTATAATCTGCAGGCGAGGTTCAATGTGCGCAAACTGTTCGTCGTCCAATAGTTTGAACAATGGGCAGCGGCGTATCACGTCCATGTTCATGGCTGTTGCGCTCATGGCAGTTCCTCAGGCAGTTTGTGGCAATAGCTGGATACTGTTATCAGCGGCCAGCAGTTCACCCAGTTGTGCCAGTTGCCAGCTGCCGCCGCCCATGCCAATTTCTATCTGTTTGAACCATAGATAGTAGCGGTGCAACGGGTATTCCACATCAGCACCAATACCACCATGCAAATGTTGTGTGGTGTGTGCAACCCGGTGGCCACCGATAGCTGCCCACCATTTGGCAGCATGCACTTCTGCCTTCGCCGGTAAATGTTCAGAGAGTTTCCACATGGCTTCCAGATAGGTAGAGCGCATGCATTCAATATCAATATAGGCATCCGCGCATTTCATGGTGGTGTTCTGGAAGCTGGCAATGGCAGTGCCGAATTGTTTGCGCTCGGATGTGTATTCTGCTGTGCGTCGCAAGGCTTCTGATGTAATGCCTATCATGGTGGCACAACCGGCAACGCTGGCATGTTCAACAATATATGCCAGCACATCGGCACCACCGAGATAATCAGCAGCGGCATTGGTCAATTGCACATTGTAGAGTGGTTCGTGATTGGTGCTGTCGACATATTCCGCGTGAACGCCTTCACCTGGCTCGACCAGGAACACAGCCTTGCCGTTTGCTGTATCAGCAGCAACCAGTATCACAGCCGCCTGGGCCGCGTAAGGCACGCACAGGCGCTCACCAGATAGCACCCACTGGTTACCTTGTTGTGTGGCTGTGCAGGTGGGGCGCAATGCAGCGACCATGGATTCTTCTGCCACGGCAGCTGTGAGGATGGCTTCCCCGCTAGCCAGTTTTGGCAGGTATTTCTTTTGCTGGGCTTCAGTGCCAAAACGTGACAGTGGCAGCCCTCCCAGCACCAGGCTGGGCAGTAGGGGAATAGGAGAGACAAAGCGGCCTTGCTCTTCCAGTATCTGGCACACTTCGATAAAGCCGAAGCCTGTGCCGCCGTGCGCTTCTGGTACAGCCGTGCCTAGCAAGCCGGATTCAGCAAACAATTGCCACAGGCTCTGGCTATACAGTTCGCCGCTCTTGCCGTATTGCATCAGAAACTCATCATGGCAATTTTCGCGCAGGATCTGGTTGGCCAGATCCTTGATCTGGGTTTGCTCTTCTGTAAAAGAGAAGTCCATGCTGACAACCTCGCTCGTCATGGTCACTGTTGGAATTGGAGGCCATTTTGCCACAGACAGGCGAAGGATGTGATGTGCGGATTGCCGCGCGGGGATTCGGTAATTTCCGTCTGTCTATGCAGGGCGAGCCTCGCTACAATGCGCCTTGAAGTGGTCAGCTGTTGCGCAGGGGTATCCTCGTGTTTGTAGATGAGTCTAAAGAAGTCAAAGCGTTGCGCAAGGAATTGCGTGCCTATTTCGCCACCATTATGACCCCTGAGGTCAAAGAGGGCTGCCATGCACGCGAAAGTGGCCAGATCTTTCGCGATACTGTGCGTCAGATTGGCAAGGATGGCTGGCTGGCACTGGGGTGGCCAAAAGAATACGGCGGCCGCGGCCTAGGCCAGTCTGAACAGTTGGCTTTCCTTGAAGAGGCCTATATTGCCGGCGCCCCCATCCCGTTTGTCACGCTGGGTACGGTGGGGCCTGCCCTGATGGAGCACGGCTCGGAAGAACATAAACAGTTTTTCTTGCCGAAAATTGCCGGGGGTGAAATCCATTTTGCTATCGGTTACACCGAGCCGGGTGCGGGCACAGATCTCGCCGGCCTGACGACATCCGCCACGATTGAAGGCGATGAGTTTGTCATCAACGGCACAAAAGTATTTACATCGGGTGCCGATAACGCGGATTACATCTGGCTGGCTGCACGAACCGATAAAGATGCGCCAAAACACAAAGGCATCAGCATGATTATGGTGCCGACGACTGCGAAAGGTTTTTCCTTTGCGCACATCAAGACAGTGGGTGATGTGCCTACCTGTATGAGCTATTACGACAACGTGCGTGTTCCGGTCGCCAATCTGGTTGGCAAACTGAATCGTGGCTGGAATCTGATCACATCACAGCTGAATCACGAGCGGGTAGGTTTGGCTGCCATCGGTGTATGGACACAACGTGACTTCCAGTTTTTCCTGGACTGGACACGTGAACAACAGGCGAATGGTTGCAGGATCATCGACGAGCCATGGGTGCAGAGCAACATTGGTGAATGTTATGCCCGCCTCAAAGCGATGCGCATCATCAACTCACGCATGATGTGGCAATTGAACCAGGGACAACCTGATCCGGCGTATGCCTCTGCCATGAAAGTGTATGTGACAGAGTCATCCATTGAATGTTATCGCCTGATGCTTGATATCGTGGGCGCAGCGGGCCTGATACGTCGTCGCCAGTCACATACTGTGGTGCAGGGCCGTCTTGAAGAAGGTTTCCGCAAGTGCCAGACCATGACCTTTGGTGGTGGTGTGAATGAAGTCATGCGTGAACTGATTGCGATGTTCGGTTTGCAGATGTCACGCGCGGCACGCGGTTGATTATTTGCTACAGGAAATAAATTGGCTACAGCAAATAAAAAAGCCCCGCTAGTCGGGGCTTTTTTATTGGTTTGTTACAACCAAGTCATGGAGGGGGAGGAAGCAAAACATCTCCCTTCATCTTGCGTTTGACTGTCCATTTGAATGTGCAAGCAGGCGGAACCTCTACACTCACACTTACCTTTTCTGTAACGGTCAGATTCTTCCTGGTCGCCACGGCGGTCAATGAATAGGCACCTACAGATACTGTCGCACCACCTCCGCTAGTAGGTTGGATATTGGCCAGGGAAAACAGCACAGAACCAGCAGTCTGTGCATCCTGCCCGGTAAACTGCAATGTCAGGTTGTTGCCTTTTCTTTCCAGGATTTCCCCGGTAGCACTGGACATAGGCGGCATCAAGGAATCACCGAACCAGTCGAACGTGCCGCCGATCTGATCCGATTCGCCAAACTTGATGGATGCAAATATATCGACAGGAGAGACTTTGCCCGCGCTGGCGGAGCGGCCATAGCACTTGCCTGTTCCTTGCACGGAAATCCTGCCTGTCATGTCGTACTGCTTGTTGGTGGTATCAACCGGTGCCGCATTCGCCGCCATTGGCAAGGAAAGGACGAGCACACCTGCCATCACTGTCTTTTTCATCATCACTGGTTTCCCCCTGTAATTCCGTTCAGTGTAAGCTGCCTGCAACACTATAAATTTCGTTGCGATGCGTGTAAAGACACCCGGACTGGCGGATATCAACGGTCGCGAGTGTTCGCTAGAATGTCGCTTCACTTGCACAGGCTTCAATGGCAATGGCTTCTATTGTATCCACACGCATCAAGATTTGTGGCCTGACATCCGTTGGGGATGCGCTGGCAGCCGTTGCTGCAGGCGCTGATGCCATCGGCCTCGTGTTCTATCCCAAAAGCCCACGCTGTGTGACTCCGCAGCAGGCAGCAGAGATCGCTCGTGCCGTAGGGCCGTTTGTAACGACGGTGGGTCTGTTTGTGGATGCCAGCCGGGCGGAGATCGAGGCGGTGCTGACGCAAGTACCCTTACAACTCCTGCAGTTCCATGGTGACGAATCCGCAGCCTTCTGTGCTTCTTTCCAGCGGCCGTTTATCAAGGCGTTGCGCATGGCTGAAGGTGTGGATATGGCAGCGGTGGAGGGCGAGTTTGCAGCAGCCGGTGCCTCAGGCTTGTTGCTCGACAGTTACAGCCCTGCGGCGCCGGGTGGCACGGGCGAGACCTTTGGCTGGGAGCGGATTTCCGCAAGGCGACGGCTTCCCCTGATTCTGGCCGGCGGGCTTTCGCCCGACAATGTAAGCGCTGCTGTGAAACAGGTGCGGCCTTATGCCGTGGATGTCAGCAGCGGGGTAGAAATCGCCCCTGGTCGCAAGGATTCAGCTAAAATTACCGCTTTCGTGCAAGCCGTACGCGAAGTTGTCTAGATTGACGTTGCCCAGATGTTGGAGTGAGTTGTTTTGAAATCCCCGAATGATGTGAAAACCTGGAAAGATATCGATTTCGCCGCTTACCCGGATACTCGCGGGCATTTTGGCCAGTTCGGTGGGCAGTTTGTTTCAGAAACGCTGATGGCAGCCGTCAGTGAGCTGGAGGCGAGTTACTCCCGGCTGTCGAAAGACCCTGAATTCCATGCCGAGTTTGACCGCGACATGGCGCACTACGTTGGCCGGCCGTCGCCGCTGTATTTTGCAGAACGCCTGACCCGCGAACTGGGCGGTGCGCGCATCTTCCTGAAGCGCGAAGACCTCAACCATACGGGTGCGCACAAGATCAATAATACGATCGGGCAGGCTTTGCTTGCGAAACGTTCCGGTAAAACTCGCATCATTGCAGAAACAGGTGCTGGCCAGCATGGCGTAGCGACTGCAACAGTGGCTGCGCGTCTCGGTATGGAATGCGTGGTGTACATGGGCGAGGACGACATCAAGCGCCAGTCGCTGAATGTCTACCGCATGAAATTGCTCGGTGCCACAGTCTCGCCGGTGACATCCGGTTCAAAAACACTGAAAGATGCGATGAACGAAGCGATGCGTGACTGGGTCACCAACGTTGATAATACTTTCTACATCATCGGCACCGTTGCGGGTCCGCATCCGTATCCAATGTTGGTGCGTGATTTCCAATCGATTATTGGTCGTGAAGCGCGTCGCCAGTGTCTGGAGCAAACTGGAAAATTGCCGGATGCACTGGTGGCTTGCGTGGGTGGAGGTTCGAATGCCATTGGTTTGTTCCATCCATTCCTTGCCGATGAAAGCGTAGCGATTTACGGCGTGGAAGCGGGCGGTGACGGTGTTGAAACCGGTCGTCATGCTGCGCCATTGTCTGCTGGCCGCCCCGGTATCCTGCACGGCAACCGCACGTATTTGATGGATGATGCCGACGGCCAGATTATTGAAACGCATTCAGTGTCTGCTGGTCTTGATTATCCCGGTGTCGGCCCTGAACATTCATGGTTAAAAGATATCGGTCGTGCAAATTATGTTGCGATCAATGATAAAGAAGCGCTGGCCGGTTTTCGCCGCCTGACGCAAACAGAAGGCATCATGCCGGCGCTGGAATCCAGTCATGCTGTCGCATACGCCGAAAAACTCGCACCCACCATGGGCAGGGATGAGATCATCATCGTCAACCTGTCGGGTCGTGGTGATAAAGACATACTGACGATTGCTGCCATTGATGGCATCAAGGTTTGATTGAAATAATCTGAGGAATGACTGTGAGTCGTATTGCGTCCTGTCTCCAACAACTGAAAGCACAAAACAAGAAAGCGTTGATTCCCTACATCGTGGCCGGTGATCCGGATTACGCCACCACATTGGCAACATTGCACGCGATGGTGAAAGCCGGTGCAGACATTCTGGAAATCGGTGTGCCGTTTTCTGATCCGATGGCCGAAGGCCCTGTGATCCAGAAAGGTCACGAGCGCGCGCTGGCTTCCGGTATGTCGTTGAAAAAACTGCTGGAACTGGTGAAAGAATTTCGCAGCACGGATAACAACACCCCGATTGTATTGATGGGTTACGCTAATCCTGTCGAGCATATGGGTTATGCGGCGTTTGCCGATGCTGCGGTGGCAGCCGGTGTCGATGGATTGTTGACTGTGGATATTCCGCCAGAGGAAGCCGGTGATCTCAATCGTGAGCTGAAACGTGTGGGCATCGACAATATTTTCCTGCTGGCGCCGACCACGACGGATGAGCGTGCAAAGCATATCTGTGAGTTGGCGACAGGCTATCTCTACTACGTATCACTGAAAGGTGTGACCGGTGCCGGCAACATCGATACCACTGAAGTGCGTGAAAAACTGGCGCAGTTCCGCGCCTACACCTCGTTACCGCTTTGTGTAGGGTTTGGTATCAAGGATGCCGCTTCAGCGCGTGTGGTGGCTGAGTCTGCTGACGGTGTGGTAGTAGGCAGTGTATTGGTGAATACAATGGCTGGGTCAGGTAAAAAATCACCGGATGCCGTTGCAGAAATTATTGCTGGCATTCGCAGCGCGATTTAAATCTGGATTGCAGGGAAACATATTATGAGTTGGCTTGAGAGACTGGTTCCATCAGTAGTTCGATCCGAAAAACGCAGTCAGGGCGAAAGTGCGATTCCTGAAGGCTTGTGGAAAAAATGCCCGAAGTGCGAAGCAGTGCTGTATCGCCCCGAGCTGGAGCGTTCTCTGGATGTTTGCCCGAAATGTGATCACCACATGCGTATTGGTGCCCGTACACGCCTTGACTGGTTCCTTGATAAAGAAGGCAGGGAAGAGCTGGCGACAGATGTTGAGCCTGTTGATCGCCTGAAGTTCAAAGACGTAAAGAAATACAAGGATCGCCTGACGGCAGCACAGAAAGAAACTGGCGAGAAAGATGCGCTGATTGCTTTTCGTGGCACAGTCAATGGTTTGCCTGTCGTGGTGTGCGCCTTTGAATTTGCGTTCCATGGCGGTTCGATGGGGTATGCCGTGGGTGAAAAATTTACCCGCGCCGCCACGTTGGCATTGAATGAAAAAATCCCGTTCATCTGTTTCTCGGCTACCGGTGGTGCCAGGATGCAGGAAGCATTGATCTCGCTGATGCAGATGGCCAAGACCAGCGCTGTGATAGAGCGCTTGAAACAGCAAGGCGTGCCATATTTTTCCGTGATGACCGATCCGGTGTACGGCGGTGTATCCGCCAGTCTTGCATTGCTCGGTGATCTTAATATTGCCGAGCCGGGTGCGCGTGCCGGTTTTGCTGGCCCCGGTATTATCGAGCAGACCATTCGCCAGAAATTGCCGAAAGGTTTTCAGCGCAGTGAATTCCTGCTGGATCATGGTGCTATCGACATGATTGTGCACCGGAAAGATATGCGCGATAAATTGTCGAGCCTGATGGCCAGGCTCACGCATCAGCCAGCGCTGGCGCTGGGCGAGTGACAGCACCCCACTCCTTGAAACGGGAGTCCACTCTGCAGGAGTGGTTGTGCTGGCAGGAAACATTGCACCCATCGGTGATGGATCTTGGTCTGGTGCGGATTCGCCAGGTGGCTGTTGCATTGTTTGGTGAAGATTTCGCAGAACAACAATCGCTAACCATCACGGTAGCGGGCACCAATGGTAAAGGATCATGCGTTACCGTGCTCGCCACACTGCTGCACGGGTTGGGTAAACGCGTCGGCAGTTTTACTTCTCCGCATCTGTTTCGCTACAACGAACGCATCCGTATTGATAACGAAGAAGTATCCGATTCGGATCTGTGTGCGGCGTTTGCAGCGATTGATGCAGCGCGCGGCGCTACCAGTCTGACGTATTTTGAATTTAATGCGCTGGCGGCATTCTGGTTGTTTCGTCACTATCAGGTAGATGTACAGGTGCTGGAGGTGGGGCTGGGAGGTCGGTTGGATGCAACCAATCTTGTGGATGCCGATATCGCAGTCATCACAAATATTGCACTGGATCATGTTGAATGGCTTGGCGACACCCGCGAAAAAATCGGTGCGGAAAAGGCTGGCGTACTGCGCCAGAACGGCAAACTGGTGTATGGCGAAGCTGATATGCCAGCCAGCATCCTTGCGCAGGCTAATCAACTCAATGTTGCTACTAGCCGGATCGCTCAACAGTTTTCTACAGGTGTTGATAAGGATCTTTTTATCTGGCACGGACTCGATGAAAATAATGTCAGGTACACTCTCACAACCCCCATGCCACAGTTGCCACTGCCTAGCGTGGCTTGTGCACTACAAGTGCTGGCGTGGCTGGGTCTGTGGGATGCCGACGTGTATGCGCGGTTGTTGCCTTCAATCATGTTGGCGGGGCGTATGGAGCGTGTTCACTTTCATGGGCAAGAATGGATTTTTGATGTGGCGCACAATCCAGCTGGCGCGCATTTTCTGGCCAATCGTCTGCAACAAGCCGGTATTACTCCTGTAACAGTCATTTTTTCAGCGATGTCAGACAAGGATCTCGTGGGTATTTTTACTGCCTTGTCATCTGTTGTGCGGCGTTGGATATTTTTTCCGCTGGCGGACAATGCGCGCGCGGCTTCAGTGACTCAGTTACAAGCAGCTGCAATGCAGGCAGGCGTAGGTGAGATGGCGATTGTCTGTTGTGCGGATGAAGCCAATGCAGTACAACAAGCCGCAAGTTGCGAGTTGGCGCAAGCAATACTGGTTTGCGGATCATTTTTTACGGTGTCTTCTGTAAAGGAGTGGGTGCATTGAAAGACAATAAAAGTGTCTGGATAGGCTACGTACTGCCATTGCTGCCAGCAGCATATCTGTTTTTTCAATGTATCTATGTTATCAGTAGCCGGATTTTCTATCCGTATGAAATAGAATGGATCGAGGGCGGTATTCTGCAGGGCGTGTTGAGAATTGTTGACGGTCAGCCACTCTATGGCGCTCCTGGTCCGGATTATGTTCCGTCGCTTTACGCGCCGCTGTATTTTTATGTTTCTTCATTGTCCGTTTTAATTTTTGGCAATGGCTTGCCTGCCCTGCGTATTGTTTCATTTTGTGCTTCTTTGCTTACTGCCATAATGGTTGGCACTTCGGTGTGGCAGCTGACGCGCTCGCGGCTATCGGCATTGCTGGCTTTTTTTTGCTGGGGAGCTTTATACCGGTTTTCAGGAAGCTGGTATGACCTTGCGCGCGTCGATAGTCTTTGGGCTTGTTGTCTGGTAGCGGCGATTACTGCATTGGTGTTTTTCTCTGTGCAGCGTCGTCGGTGTTTCCTTTTTATGGCTGTTTTTGCGTTACTGCTGGCAATTTTTTCCAAGCAGACTACGCTGATCCTGTTGCCGTTTTTTCTGGTCGCCGTCTGGTGTTGGGCTGGGTTCTCGGAGGCTCTGAAATTTGGCTTATTGTTGGCGGTATTGGCGCTGGCAGTTGCGGGTGTATTGCAATGGCAGACTGGAGGCTACTTTTATTTCTACACCATGCAGATGGCTGGCGAACACAGGTTTAACCAAGGGATCCCGTTAAATTTCCTCCACGGCGATTTAATGTTGGGGGTTCCGGTCTATCTTTTGTTAAGCGTAGTATTTGTGCTTTATCGATTGTCTGTCAAGCGAGATGCATTGGCGTGGTTAAGTCTGTTATCTGGGTTTTTATTGATGAGCCTGTTGTCACGCTGGTACTCAGGTGGTTTTTATAACGTTTTGATTCCGCTTCATCAGCTTCTACTTATTATGGCTGTTAGCGGATTTTATGTATTGCTAGAAAAGGCGGCAGCTCTTAAGTTTGCTGTTTTGCGTTACGGATTAACTATCTTTTTGAGTGTTTTTTTTGCACTCAATATATTGCATGGCTGGTCTGATCCCTCTCGCCAGATTCCCACAGTGGCAGACAGGGCATGCGGAGATGCATTAGTAAAGCGTCTGGCAGGGGCAAATGGGGAAATCTGTATTCCGAGACATAGTTATTTGTCTTTTTTGGCGGGAAAGTCTTTTTGTGCGCATGAAGCATTTGCCGTTGACCTTATTCATGGCAGTGATCCAGAGTTGGCGGTGAGCATTGCAACTGCTATGCGCGATAGGCTGCTTGGCGGGCACTATAATGTGCTGTTGCTGGATACGCAGGCACAGTTCTCTGCATACAACATCGGTTTTGACCAGTTGCGCTATACGGCAACGGATCTGGACTGCCCCGCTGATGCATTTTATCCGCTAGTAGCTGGCCAGAGGCCGTTGCACTGGCTGGAGTACAACGGTGAGCAAATGAAGGATTTGCGAGCAGTGCGTTAGTTCGCAGTCAGTGACAGGAACTCAGAGCGCGTGGCAGGGTTGGTCTGGAATGCACCCAGCATGGCAGATGTTTTCATCACAGAATTCTGTTTTTCTACGCCGCGCATCATCATGCACATATGGCGTGCTTCAATGATGACGCCTACGCCGGCAGCATTAGTCACATCGCGGATTGTAGTGGCAATCTGCTTCGTCAGGTTTTCCTGGATCTGCAAGCGGCGTGCATACATATCAATAATGCGTGCTACTTTTGACAGGCCGAGTACTTTGCCAGTTGGAATATAGGCGACATGGCATTTGCCGATAAACGGCAACATATGATGCTCGCACATTGAATACAACTCGATATCTTTCACCAGCACCATTTCGTTGCAATCGGAATCAAACAGCGCGCCGTTGATCACTTCATCCAGGCTTTGATGGTAGCCGCGCGTCAGGAACTGGAATGCTTTTGCGGCACGTGCTGGCGTATCGCGCAGGCCATCCCGTCCTAGGTCTTCGCCAATGTCGGTGATGATTTTTGCAAAAGCGTCTTGCATGGTCAGATCCTGTGTTGTTGAGCTCTTGGTATATGGCCACAGTAAGGGAAGGGAGGGTTCAGGTAAAGTTTGGTGAGCCCTGTTTTCGGTAATTGCATTTCGCGGGTTTTTGTACGGTTTTTAGATACTAGAATAGGCAAGGTTTTTATTGTTGGCGGGAGCCTTATGACTTTACAGGATTGGATGAATGCGACTGCCGCGCAACTGGATGAATCCGGGGTGTTTCTGGGGCATGGCACGGATAACAGTTGGGACGAAGCCCTGCACCTGACGCTGCCCTTGCTGGATATCCCGTTTGATGCGGACCCTTCCGTGTTGCAGCGTGTGCTGACGGACGATGAGTTATCCCGGCTGCAGGTTGCCCGTGAACAACGTATTGCCCGGCGCATACCCACCCCCTATATCACTCGGCAGGCCTGGTTTTGTGGCTTGCCATTCTATGTGGATGAGCGTGTGCTGATACCGCGCTCGCCGTTGGGTGAGCTGATTGATGACGGCTTTTACCCGTGGTTGCAGCATGAACCGGCACGCATCCTTGATCTCTGTTGTGGCAGTGCCTGTATTGCGATTGCCTGTGCGGAGGCTTTTCCTTCTGCAGAGGTTGATGCCGCCGATATCTCAGCCGATGCATTGGCGGTGGCAGCAGTCAATGTCGGGCAGTACCAGCTGCAGGGGCGTTTGCAACTGCTCGAATCGGATATGTTTTCGGGTGTGGGCAACAAGCGATATGACCTGATTGTGTGCAATCCCCCCTATGTTGATGCAGATGATATGGCAGCTTTGCCGGACGAGTATCGCCATGAACCGGAGTTGGCGTTGGCATCCGGTGCTGACGGGCTGGATTTCACCCGCCGCTTGTTGCGGGAAGCTGCTGACCACCTCACAGGCAACGGCATACTGATCGTTGAAGTGGGAAACAGTGCGGAGGCGTTGGAGCGGCTGTTTCCAGCGGTGCCATTCGTCTGGCTGGAATTCCAGCGCGGGGGTGACGGTGTATTCCTGCTTACTGCACAAGACTTGCAGCAGTGTAAGGGCGGTTTTGCCTAGCGGGTACGGTTGCCAGGCTTCTGCAGCAGGGGTAGACTCAAGGCGTGAGGCTAGGAAAGTTTCCCGACAATAATAAACAATGGAAATTTATGAGATTACTCATGCAAGGCCGAGGAACTGGATTTTCACCTAAGCAGTGGGTGCTGGTGCTTGTTTGTCTGCTGTTTTCCCCTTTGTCTTTTGCTATATCGAAATCAGGCACAATGTGTGGTGGCAGCATTACGCTGACCTGCACCTCGGCGACTAACAAAATAACCTGTAGTAATTCCTCCTTATACGGCAGCTGCTGGAGTGGTTTTCCTAGCCAGACCCGGACTTCTTCCGGCGTGCCTTTTTATGACACCATTTATTTCCGGTATGGCGTATGGGAAGAGCCTACGCAGGGCTTGTGTGGCAGTTCTAGAAATCCGTTTACCGGTGTAACTACACGGGAGTGTTTTGAAGTAACCGCCGGTGAAATATCAATCAGCTATACAGGCACAGACAGTGATAACGATAAGAGGGGTAGTGCAGTGGATAACTGCCCGTCATATCCTAATACCAACCAGCTCAACACGGATCAGGATGCGCAGGGAGATGTTTGTGACGATGATGATGACAATGATGGTCTATCTGACTCGAGTGACAATTGCTCACTGAATGCCAATACCGATCAACTGGATACCGATGGCGATACACAGGGTGATGCCTGCGATTTTGATGACGACAATGACGGCTTGTCCGACGCTTATGAGGCGGCATTGGGCAACGATCCGTTGAACAGCCTTGATCCGCCCAAAGTGGCTATTGGTTCTTCCTACATTTTTGCAGTGGACCAGCATATCGCGGCTGCATCTGCGTCTGTCACGCTCTGGAACAGCGCAGACGGTGTGCTGGAAGGTTTTTGTGACGACTGCTTCCCGTCGGTGACCGATATGATCATGTCATCAAGCGGCGATGTGTGTAATGTCGGCGCGAATGGTGTGAACTGTTTGTGGTGGGGTATGGACACCGGGCCGGTTTACGGCGATGAACTGTTGCCTGTCCAGATTGCCGGACAGGCTTACACACCGCTGCATGACTGGGATGGCATGCTCAAATACGTGGACGAGTCATCGGTGTTGCATCATCTGGCCACTGATGCATTCAGGATCAGTGGCGATTACACATCCCACGCGTGCATCGTGAGCAAGACACTGGGCGTGTATTGCTGGGCCAGCCATTCAGGAACCGATATCGTATCCAGCAATGTACCGGTAGCGTTGCAAAACGTATCGACAGTAAAAGATGTGGCGGTGGGTGCGAACCATGCGTGTGCTATCAATAATGGTGTTGTGCAATGTTGGGGGGATGCTGCGGGCAATAAAACCGCCGTGCCTGCCGTGGTAGATACGCCCTTGAAAATTGCCGCTGGCGCGGATCATACCTGTGCTATCAACGTAAACCGCACGGTGAGTTGTTGGGGCGACAACAGTGAAGGCCAGCTGGGGGATAACAATGCAGATGGTTATGTCGATGGCGTGAACGTTGCGCAGAGAATTGCAGCAGGCACCCATCACACCTGTGCAGTGACGGGCAATTACGCCATGCCGTCCAGCCTGCGCGTTACCTGCTGGGGCAGTAACAGTGTGGGCCAGACAACGGTTCCCCCGGATTTGACGAGCGGGGTTGAACATCCTGTCAATGTGGTAGCAGCCGGTAACCAGACCTGTGCGGTCAAGGCGGGCCAGAATGCGGCCGCGAGCGCGCTGTTGTGTTGGCCGGTGGATGTTTTTCACCAGTAACAAAACCATCTTTCCCGCCAGTCTGATCCCGTATAATGCCCTCATACAAGAGGGGCGCGTATGTCTGGCAATACGTTTGGCAAGTTATTTACTGTGACGACTTTTGGTGAGAGCCATGGGCCAGCGCTTGGCTGCATCATTGACGGTTGTCCGCCGGGCATGGCGTTGTGTGAAGCCGATTTGCAGGCAGACCTGGATCGTCGCAAGCCTGGCACGTCCCGCTACACCACCCAGCGTAAGGAGGATGATGCCGTACGCATCCTGTCTGGTGTGTTCGAAGGAAAAACTACTGGTACGCCGATTGGCCTGTTGATCGAAAATACTGACCAGCGCTCGAAAGATTACGGCAACATCAAGGACACCTTCCGGCCGGCGCATGCCGATTACACTTACAGCCAGAAATACGGCTTCCGTGATTACCGGGGTGGTGGCCGTTCGTCAGCGCGTGAAACAGCCATGCGTGTTGCAGCTGGTGCGATTGCCAAGAAATATTTATCCGAAAAATTCGGTGTAACTGTGCGTGGCTACCTGAGCCAGCTCGGTCCATTGGTGGTGAATTTCAAGCAGTGGGCAGCGGTTGAGCAAAATGCTTTTTTCAGCCCTGATCCGGATAAAGTGCCGGAGCTGGAAGCCTACATGCAGCAGCTGATCAAGGATGGGGATTCTGTTGGCGCCAAAATTACCGTGATAGCCGAAGGGTTGCCGCCTGGTTGGGGTGAGCCGGTTTTTGATCGCCTTGATGCGGATATCGCGCACGGCATGATGAGTATCAATGCTGTGAAAGGCGTCGATATCGGCGCAGGTTTTGCGTCAGTGGCGCAGCGCGGCAGTGAGCACCGCGATGAAATCACCCCGCAAGGTTTTCTCTCCAATAATGCCGGTGGCATTCTCGGTGGTATATCGAGCGGGCAGGATATCGTTGTCAATATTGCACTGAAACCGACATCCAGTTTGCACCTGCCTGGTCGCAGCGTTGACATGCAAGGCAATCCGGTTGAGGTCGTGACAAAAGGCCGTCATGACCCCTGTGTTGGCATCCGTGCCACGCCGATTGCGGAGGCAATGCTGGCATTGGTGTTGATGGATCACGCCTTACGTCATCGCGCACAGAATGCTGATGTTGTTCTGCCTTCACCAGTGATTCCTGCCAACCATAAGGAATAGATTTTCATGCAGCCCAGCATGCAAGCCGGCATGTATTGGCGCTTGTCCGGTTTCTATTTTTTCTATTTTATCGTGCTCGGCACCATGGTGCCGTATCTGCCGCTGTATCTGAAAAGTCTTGGGCTGGATGCCTGGCATATTGGATTGCTCACGTCGGTGATGGTCGGTACAAAAATCGTTGCGCCGAATATCTGGGGCTGGCTGGCAGATCACACAGGCCAGCGCATGGCGATTATCCGTCTCGGTTGTTTGATGGCAGTATTGTGCTTTTCGCTGATTTTCTGGTGGCGCGGAAATATTGCCTTATTGGCACTGATTATCTTGTTGTACAGTTTTTTCTGGAACGCAGTGCTCGCGCAGTTTGAAGCGGTGACGCTGGTATATCTTGGTACACAGCCTGAGCGGTACAGCCGTGTGCGTTTATGGGGGTCTATTGGATTTATTCTGGCTGTTGCGGTGTTTGGCTGGATGTTTGACCACGTTGCGTTGTCTGTATTTCCTGTGCTCGTGGCCACAGGCTTGCTGACTATTTTTCTCAGCAGCTGGTTTGTAACAGATCCCGTTTTTGAGCTTCACCATGTGGTATCGGATCATGGGCACAGTTTTTTGCAGCGATTGCGACAGCCGCAGATAGCAATATTTTTTATTGTCTGTTTTCTTATGGTGTTATCGCACGGGCCTTACTATACGTTTTTCAGTTTGTTGATGGAGCAGCACAGTTATTCCCATACAGCCATCGGTTTGTTGTGGGGGCTGGGTGTGGTGGCCGAAGTGGTGCTATTCTGGTTCATGCACCGCTTGCTACCCAACTGGGGTTTGCGCAGTATGTTGTTGCTGAGTCTTGTGGCAACAACATTCCGCTGGTTGTTATTGGCATGGTTCCCACAGTTTCTTTCCGTGATGTTATTTGCGCAATGCTTGCATGCTTTCAGCTTTGCCGGGTTTCATGCTGCAGCGATTGAAGCAGTCCGACGCCTTTTTTCTGTCCAGCAATCAGGTAAGGCGCAAGCGTTCTATAGTGCGGTGGGCTACGGTGCGGGTAATGCGCTGGGCGCATTGGTCGGCGGCGCCTTATGGCAGTTCAGTTCGGCATTGCCTTTTTTCTGTTCTGCATTGGTTTGTGCATTGGCTGTTGTATTGGTGTGGCGCGGATTGCCAGCCGCTTTTTTTGGCGATTAATCCTGCATAACCATAATATTTGCAAGGTTGGTTATCTTCTCCCAAGTGTTTAGAATGCTGGAAAATTATTGTAAGGGGTATTTATGACATCTCAGGATCCTGCAAAGCTCAGTAGTTTGTCATGGCTGATTTTCAGTTCACGCTGGATGCAATTGCCTTTGTATCTCGGCTTGATTGTTGCGCAAGGCGTATACGTCATTCTTTTTGTAAAAGAATTGTTCCATCTGATCATGGGGGCTACCAGCCTGAGTGAACAGCTCATCATGTTGGCAGTATTGGGGCTGATTGATGTGGTGATGATTTCCAATCTGCTGGTCATGGTTATTGTCGGAGGCTATGAGACGTTTGTATCCAGACTGAATCTGCAGGGGCATCCAGACCAACCCGAATGGTTGAGTCATGTCAATGCTTCAGTGCTGAAGGTGAAATTGGCTATGGCGATTATAGGCATCAGTTCCATTCATTTATTGAAAACGTTTATTGCAATTGGTTCCTTGGGTGCAGATGGTTCGACGTACACAGAAACGGGTGTCATGTGGCAAACCATTATCCATATGGTATTTATCTTGTCGGCAATCGGGATTGCATGGACAGACAGCCTGATGTCTGGTGCCCAAAAATCGACGCACACCACACGCTGATTTGCCGGGACAGTTTTACACTGTACCTGGATCGACTGAGAACAGTTTGCTGCGCATGCTCTTGCGGTAGTCCTGTGGTGTAATAGTAAAAATATCGCGGAACAGGCGAGAAAAATGACTGCTGTCGAGGTAGCCGACTTTTTCTGCTACTTCGGCAATACTCAGGTTGCTGTTGCCGAGTAAATCCCTTCCTTCTTCGATGCGCAAACCTTGCAAGTAACGCAACGGTGTTTTGCCGGTGGCTGCAAGAAAACGTCGGTTGAAATTGCGCAAACTCATGCCGAACTGTTTTGAAACATCAGCCAGTTGCACCGGTTGGGCATAATGCTGGTGTAGCCACAGTTGAATCTGGATGATGTCTTCATCGTGATGGCGCTCACTGTCATCTTCGCGGTAAGTCACGTTCTCATAGGATTTACGCGCCTCGTGCGAGAAGTGGCGTTCAACATGCGAGGCAATACTGCTGCCGTAAAAATGCCGGATGAAATGCACGGTGAGATCAGCCAGTGCATTGATGGACGCTGCGCAATACAGGTTGCCAGCGCGCGTGATGAGATACTGGGGTTTCAGGTCAACTGCCGGGTAGAGTGCGGTAAATTGGTCGAGATAAAACCAGTGCGTGGTAGCGGGGCGTTGGTCCAGCAGGCCACTGCTGGCAAGAAAACACACGCCGGTTCCTGCAGCGCCTATCAATGCCCCACCCGCGTGCTGTTCACGCAACCATGGCAGCAGGGCCGGGTGTTGTTTAATGACGGTTTGCGGATTTCGCCATAGCGCAGGCAGGTAGATCAGGTCGTATTGTTCAGTATCAATGCCGGTATCTGCAGCAAGCAGGATGCCGCTGCGGCTGGTAAACGTACCGGTGCGGGTGGCGACAAACGCGATCTCGGGCAAGGCCTTACGCTGTCGCGCCAGCGCAAGATCAGCTGCCGCACGGAACATCTCCGCTGGCAGGGCTACGCTGGTAGCGAGAATCTGCTCGTACAGGACGAATGCAATCTTCATGATTGGATTTATTATTGGCCAGAATGTCTACATTGTTGGCCATTTTGGCGCTTATTCTTGTCCGGAACAAGACTAGACTGGTCAACATTCCATTGTATTGGTTGATTGTTATGTCTTTATTACCGGTTATTGTAGGTTTTGGTGGTATCAATGCTGCCGGGCGCGCTTCGTCACACCACGCTTATCGCCGTATGGTACTGGACAGTCTGCCTGAAACGGTACGCCAGGAAACACTGACCGGCCTGACCACCTTGATGAACCTTGCCCACTATAACGATGGCAGTTTTGTAGATGTCAGTGGGTCGCATTATTCAGCCAGTGATCTGGCTGCCAGTTTTTCAGATGCCGCTATCGCAGGCTCGCTGATTCGCCGTATCGAGCCATCGTTCTTTCCAGTGGACGCTGCACCATGGCAAAAAAGCATGTCGATGACTGCTGCAGATGGCCCGGTCACCTTTATAACAACAGAGCGGAATTTACCTGAACCTGTGCCAGCCGGATGGCGTGTGACGCCTGTGGAAGGGGGCAAGCAAGTCAAGGTGGAAATTTTAGACAGTTGCGATGTTCTGGTGCCCAGCCAGCGGGTATTTCCTGTGCAAGCTGCCGGTATGTTGCCCACGGGTTTTGATCCCGGTGCACTGTACAACTCCCGCAACCATCCGCGCGGTTTACAGATGACGGTGTATGCCGCCTCTGATGCTGTCCACAGCATGGGGATTACGTGGGCTGAGGTGATGAAAAAAGTGTCGCCAGACCAGGTGGCTGTGTATGCAGGCAGCGCGATGAGCCAGCTCGACTATAACGGCTCCGGTGGCATGATGCAGGCGCGTCTCGCTGGCAAACGCGTTACATCCAAACAATGTGCGCTGGGTTTTTGTGAAATGCCGGCCGATTTTGTGAATGCCTATATTCTCGGTTCTGTTGGCAGTACAGGTACTGCAGCCGGTGCCTGTGCCACTTTCCTCTACAACTTGCGCATGGGTGTCGACGATATCAAGAGCGGCCGCCGTCGAGTGGTAATGGTGGGAACCAGTGAAGCGCCGATCACCGCTGAAGTGGCGGATGGATATGACGCGATGGGCGCGTTGGCCACCGACGATGGTTTGAAAAAAATTGATGGCTCTGCCGTGGCAGACCATCGCCGTGCCAGCCGTCCGTTTGGTGAAAACTGTGGTTTTACACTCGCAGAGTCCGCGCAGTTTATTATCCTGATGGATGACGCGCTCGCGCTGGAAATGGGCGCCACTATTTATGGTGCCGTTGGCAATATTTTTGTGAATGCGGATGGCCACAAGAAATCTATCTCTGCACCGGGTGCAGGAAACTACATCACCATGGCAAAAGCATTGGCATCAGCGCGTGCCTTGTTGGGAGACGATGCAGTGGCCCGTCGCAGTTTTGTGCAAGCGCACGGTTCCAGCACACCACAAAACCGTGTGACCGAATCTCATATTCTCAATGAAGCGGCAAAAGCATTTGGCATGGAAAAATGGCCAGTGGCTGCAATGAAAGCGTATGTCGGCCATTCCATCGGCAGCGCAGCAGGCGACCAGATCACAGCATCGCTGGGTGTCTGGCAATACGGTTTGATTCCGGGCATCAAGACTATCGATAAACCGGCGGATGATGTGCATCGGTCACACTTGCATATAGACAATCGCGATCTGGAAGTGGGCCGCGAAGGGATGGATATAGCAGTGATCAATGCCAAGGGTTTTGGCGGTAATAACGCCACGGCTACCATTCTTGCACCACATGTTGTGGCAAGGATGCTGCATAAAAAACACGGCTCAAAATCCCTGGCAGCGTGGGGCAAGATCAATGAATCTGTTTCTGAATGTGCGCGCCAATACGATCAGAGCGCTGTGCGTGGTACAGCAAAACCCATTTACTTGTTTGACCACAATGTCATTGCGTGTGAGGAAATTTCCCTCAGCAAGCATGCGGTAAACATTCCAGGCTATAACGATGCAATCGATTTGCCAACAGAGGTCGATTATCCTGATATGGTCTGATCCGGCAGTGTCTGGTTAAACCGTTTTAAAACCCAGTCCCCGATTGCGTCAATTGCTGCGCGGGATTCTGTCAGTCGCGAATAAAAAAAGTGCCAGCAGTGGATCATATCCGGCCATTCCTGCAAAGTGACATCCGTTCCATGTGCTCGCGCTTTTTCAGCAAAGCGGCGTGAATCATCAAGCAGTGTTTCTGCGGTACCCACTTGTAACAACACGGGAGGCAAACCGGCCAGGTTGTCTGCATAAAGCGGTGACACCAATGGATTTTTCAGATTCTCTTTTCCTGCATACGAAACAGCCATCATCATCAGGCCGCCACGATTGCCGGACGGATCTTTAGGTTTATTGATTTCGAAGGTATTGCCTTCGCAGGCAAAATCCAGCCAGGCTGAAAGGCCGAGCAATCCTGCAGGTGGTGGCAAACCCAGATCGCGAATCTGCAATGCCAGGGCAAAGGCAAGGCTTGCGCCGCCTGAATCGCCGCTGAGAATAATATTCTTGCTCTGGTTTGAATCGAGCAGGAAACGGTAAACGGTGAGTGCATCGTCCAGTGCGCAGGGGAACCGGTTCTCCGGCGCTAGCCGAAAATTAAATGTGACAGTGCGTGCATGACAGGCTTTTGCAAGTTGTGCCGCCAGAGGGCGGTGGGAGAGTGTGGATCCTACGGCATACCCACCGCCATGACAGTGCAGGATGATGTATTGGCCGTGTGCAGGATTGTCTCCGACAAATACGGATTCTGCGTGTATGCCGTTGGCATCAAAAGGCACAAAGTGGGTATCAGGTGGATATTCTGCATTTTCCCAACCGCTATCCATAAACGCACGGTTGCCTTCCAGCCCCCTTTTTTCCTGTTTGATAGCGCGAAACTCTTCGCGTATCTGGTTGAGTATCTGCTGGGTGTTATTCATATTGTTTTTTTCCTGAGCATAACGCCGCTTTCCATATGGTGTGTATAAGGAAATTGATCAAACAAAGCAGTGTGGATGATGGTATGTGTTTCGCACAATATGCGCAGATTGGCAGCGAGTGTGTCAGGGTTGCAAGAGATATAAATAATATTGTCGAAACGTTGGATAAGGAGGATTGTATCTGGATCAAGGCCTGCCCTGGGTGGATCTACCAGCACGGTAGAAAAGCAATAGTCAGCCAGGTTGATGTGGGCGAGTCTCCGGAAGGGGCGTACATTATTCAACGCCTGCGTGAGTTCTTCGCTCGACAATCGTGCCAGCGCAATATTGTGGCAGTGGTTGGTCGCGACATTGTGTTGTAGCGCATTTACTGAGGCCTTTGACACTTCTGTAGCCAGCACTTTGCCGAAATGTCGGGATAGAGGCAAAGTGAAGTTGCCGTTGCCGCAGTACAGTTCCAGCAAGTCTCCGCCAATGTTTTTACTGTGCCTGACAGTCCAGTCAAGCATCTGCTGATTCACTGCGGCATTGGGTTGGCTGAATGCCGTTTCGGGTTGTCGCTGAAAAAATATTTCGCCATCAACGTTGAACTGCTCTGTGACGTAGTCACACCCCAATACAATTTTCTTGCCACGGCTACGGCCTATGATAGAGCAGCCCAGTGTGTTCTGTAATGAAGCGGCAAGGCTTTTCCATGTGTCGTCCAGTTGCCGGTGGTAGATCAATGTAATCACCGCATCGTCAGTAGTGGTAGCGAGAAACTCCACCTGAAACAGCTTCTTGCGCAGTGCATCCTGCTGGTTCAGTTCGGCCAGTAGTGCTGGCATCAATGCATTGATGCGTTTGCAAGCTACTGGAAACTGGTCGACACGCACGATGCTGTTGTCTGCACCTGTCATCGCATAAAAGCAGTCTTCACTGCTGCGCCAGAACTTGAATTCAGCTCGCATTCGGTAATGTGAAGCAGGCGAGGGATGAACTGTCGGCTCGGGTGCTGAAAAAGGTTCTAGAAGCGTGGTCAATCGCCCGGTTTTTTCATCCAGCTGTTGCTGGTACTGTCCAGATGTGGCGTGGGGAGAAGTCATGTAATCCCCATCAGAAACTGACACTGCTGCCGGGCTCGGCAATGTTGACCCGGGTCTTGCGAATGGCAAGCTCCTCTTGCAATGCGGTCAGTGCAACATCTTCGCCATGGACCAGATAAAACGGCGGATTGTTCTTGAATTGTTGTGCCCATGCCAGCAGTTGCGCTTGGTCTGCATGTGCAGAAAAACCACCCAACGTGTGAATCTGTGCTTTTACTGCAATGGTTTGCCCCTGTAATTTAACTGTACGTGGTTTGTAGATCAGGATGCGGCCCAGAGTGCCCTTGGCTTGATAGCCAGTAAAAATGACATGGGTGTTGTGGTGCCAAAGCCGGTGTTTCAGGTGGTGGCGAATACGCCCGCCAGTACACATGCCACTCCCGGCAATGATAATTGCACCGCTCTTGATCCGGTTGATTGCCATAGAATCCTCTACGGATTCAGTGACAGAGAGGCAAGGAAGAAAGTCAGTCAGGCTGCGGCTTTTATGTTTTTTCAGTAGCGCTATATCTTCTGGGTCAAGACGGCTGACACTGTGTGAATACACATCGGTAACAGCGCTTCCCATCGGGCTATCCAGGAATACAGCCCAGTTTTGCAACTTGCCCTGATGGTAAAGTTTACCAAGTTGGAAAATCAGTTCTTGAGTGCGGCCAACGGCAAATGCCGGAATGAGAATGTTGCCATGATCTTCTTGTGCCTGCCGCAAAATATCTTCAAATTCTTCCATGGTGGCATCAAAACTACGGTGGTTACGATCACCATAAGTGCTTTCCATCAGCACCAGGTCTGCATTCTCTACCACTGTTGGCTCATTCATGAGAGAGGTGCTGTTATTGCCGAGATCGCCAGAAAAAACCAGTGTATGGATTTTTCCAGCGAATGAAATTTGTAGCTCGACGATAGAAGATCCAAGAATATGGCCGGCATCGTATAGTGATAATGCAACATCGTTGCCAATAGCATGACGTTGGCAGTAATCATGGGTGCTGCACAGCTCAATCACGCGATCGACATCTTTTTCTTCATACAGGGGTAACAGCGGTTTTCGGCCAGCACGTTCCCGTCTGATATTCTCGTATTCCAGATCTTTGCTATAAAGATGAAAAGAGTCCATCAACAGGATGCGCAAAAGGTTGCGCGTGCTATGGGTGCAGTAAATCGGCCCGTCAAAACCTTCATGCACGAGTCGGGGTAGCATGCCGGAGTGGTCAAGATGGGCATGGGACAGAACCACTGCATCAAGAGTAGACGGGTCGAGCGAGAACGAAAAATCATGGCCCGGATTTTTTTTCTGGTTGTCTCCACCTTGTTGCATGCCGCAATCAAGCAGGATGCGCAAACCATTGGCTTCCAGTAAATGGCATGAGCCAGTGACTTCGCGTGCAGCGCCCAGAAAAGTCACACGCGGGGCTGTGTGCGTGTCAATCTGGTGCCTGGTTTGTTCACTAACCGTTTTTTTTGGCATTTTTCTCTCGGGGGTATCCATTACAAGCGAGACATATTTCTCGTCTTCCACCATTGTATGGCCAGCGCATAAGCGCTGTCCTGATCCGCTGACCGCTGCATGGCGCGCAGTGCCAGCGCGGTTGTGCCAATCACGGCTTCTTCGGCGTAATCCAGCTGCAGTGTGCCGCGCCATATATCACGCAAGGTTTCTGGCATCAGGGTTTCTTCGGCAAGTTGTGGGTTATCAAAGCGACGCAGCCAGTCTTCACGTTTTTTTTCATGGTGGTGGATGAGGTAGAGTTTGCAGTCTGCTTCCGGGCGCCTTTCAAATTCACCGCCATCCCCTTTGATCACGAGTGCATTTTCCTGATTTAGCAGGAAAGCTGCTTGTTGGTGGTTTTCTGCGTAGGCCGGGTGAAAAATGCTTTGCAGTGAGCAGGGTGCTGCCAGAGGGTTAACGAGCCGGACAAGCGTATGAACGGGTGAGCGCAAACCAAAGGTGTTACGCAAATCTATCAATGCCTGCAAATCAGGGCACCAGTGTTGCAAGTGAAAAAAGCACAAGCGGTTTTTATCCAATGCATCGCCGACTTGCTGCCAGTGGTTGGCAGTAGGCAATCCCAATTCCCGGAAGCACTGTTCCGTGTATATTCGGCCAGCCGTATGGCCGTCTGTGCCATGCATAAATACACGTACACCATTTTCTGCCAGCAGTAATGCGCTGAGAATAAACCATGGTAAGTGTTTTCGTTTGCCGGCGTAGGAAGACCAGTCAAGATCGACGTGAATATCGGCAGGAGTACGGATGTGTTTGCGTACTGCATCGACAAATCCTGCGAGTTCTTCTGCGCTTTCTTCCTTTACCCGCAGCAACATCAGGAATGCGCCCGTTTGTACGGCTTCTGCCTGGCCATTCAAGACCATGCTGAATGCTGTGCATGCCTCTTCGCGTGTGAGTGAGCGAGAGCCTTTTTTGCCTTTTCCCAGTGCGCGGATGTACTGGGCAAAAGGGTGCTCGTTAGCAGGCATCTTTTATTCCCGGGAAATTATGCACTAGTGTAACCACAGACCCAGAGCGGCACTGGTGAGAATAGCGATGACGGATGCCAACATTAACTTGCGCAATTCATTGCTGCCGAGCGCCACAACAATGCCTGCTTTCACGACAGTATTGCTGAGAGAGGCAATGACAATGGCGTTCACGGCCACGTCAGTCGCGCTGTGGCGGTGCGCATACTTTGCCATTGAGAGTGTGATGGCATCAACATCTGTTACTCCAGCCAGTCCAGCCAGTAAATACATCCCTTGTTTGGGAAGCCAGGTTTCACCCAGACGAACGAGTAGCAATACTGCTGCAAAAAAAGCTGCAAACTTGATTGCCTGGGTCAAGCTGAACGGGTTTTTCAGTATGACTACTTCGGTATCCAGCATTTGTCGGCGGCGCGAAGCACTCAGGCGCAAGAACCACCAGGCCAGCACAGCTGAGGCAATGGTCATGCACGCAAATGGGATCAGCAGTTGGCTCACCATCTGGCGATTGACTACCAAGACTTCGATCACCACCCTGGCAAACATGACACACCATGACAACAGGATGCCGCCAGCTAATGCCGGTGCAGTGCCAGACATGACTTGTCCCCGACTCTGGCGTGCAAATGAGAGGGTGATGGCGGTAGAGGAAACCAGACCGCCGGTAATGCCTGTCAACGCAATCCCACGCCCCTCACCCAGAAGACGCGTAGCGACATATCCCACCAGCGATAGTGAAGAAATCAGCAACACCAATATCCACAAGGAGTACGGATTCAACGCATTCCATGGGTCGATATACTGGTTAGGCAGCAGGGGCAGAATGATGAATGTGGCGATCAGCAGCCGCAATCCGGCGTATACGTCATCGGATCCCAGTCTGTCGACCACGCCGTGCAGCGGTTCCTTGTAGGCCAGTATCGCCACCACAAGCACCGCCAGAGCGACTGCCAGTTCCCGGTGCCCCATCATCACCATTGCGCCCAGTAAGCTGGCGGTGATTGCTGCTAGTTCAGTCGTGAGCCCGAGGGAATCCGGGTTGCGTTTCACCGAGAGCACGTAGCCGACAGTCACGGGAATGGTGATCAGCACCAGTACACCAAAGAGAATAAAAGGCATGTCCAGTTGTTGTGATAACCACGCCCCGATCGCACCAGCAAGTGAAAACATCATGAACGTGCGCAGCCCGCCTATGGCGACATCGCGCTGCGCTCGCTTGCGACGCTCCCGCTCGATCCCTAGCAGGGCGCCAATCAGTATGGCAGTGGCAAACTGTTCAAAGACAGCCCACTGCTCGGGCATGGTGAAAGTCGTGCTGAACAGACCTTCGGGCACGAGTGGTTACATGTTCGGGTAGTTGGGGCCGCCCGAACCTTCCGGTACCACCCAGGTAATATTCTGGGCAGGATCCTTGATATCACAAGTTTTGCAGTGGACACAGTTCTGCCCATTGATCTTGAACTCATCCTTGCCGCCGATGCTGACGACTTCGTAAACACCTGCAGGGCAGTAGCGTTGTGCAGGTTCGTCGTACAGCGGCAGGTTGCGGGCGATAGGCAGGTTCGGGTCAGTCAAGCGCAAATGGCAGGGCTGGTTTTCTTCATGATTGGTATTGGATAAAAACACAGAGGACAGTCGATCAAAACTGAGTTTGTTATCCGGTTTGGGATACTCGATTTTTTTCGCTTCACTCGCAGGTACCATTTGTGCGTAATCCGGTTTGGGATCACGCAGTGTCCATGGCAATGCACCATTGAAAATATTGATATCAAAGAATGCATAGGCAGAGCCGATAATATTGCCAAACTTGTGCTGGGCAGGGCCAAAGTTGCGTTGCATCCACAATTCTTTATATGCCCATGAAGTTTCATAGTTGGCAGCGAATTCCGTCAACTCTTCACCGGTTTTGCCTGTGGCAATGGCAGTGGCGATGGTTTCAGCAGCGATCATGCCGGATTTCATGGCAGTGTGGCTGCCTTTGATCTTGGCAAAGTTCAGGGTGCCCGCATCATCACCAATAAGAAAGCCGCCGGGAAATTGCATTTTGGGCTGCGATTGCAGGCCGCCTTTTGTGATGGCACGTGCGCCATAGCAGGTGCGTTTGCCGCCTTCCAGATACTGGCGGATCACAGGATGGGTTTTATAGCGCTGGAATTCCTCAAAGGGGCTTACGTGCGGATTGGAGTAAGAGAGGTCGGTGATCAGGCCAACGGCTACCTGGTTATTTTCAATGTGGTAAAGGAAACCACCACCTGCAGAGCCGCTTTCGGTCAATGGCCAGCCAGCACTGTGCACGACCAGGCCTTGTTTATGTTTTTCAGCAGGAATTTCCCAGATTTCCTTGATGCCAATTCCGTAGTGTTGCGGATCCTTGCCGGCATCCAGCTTGAATCTGGCGATCAGTTGTTTGCCCAGATGGCCACGGCAGCCTTCAGCAAACAGCGTGTACTTGCCGTGGAGTTCCATGCCCTGTGTGTAGTTGGCCGTGTGTTCGCCATCGTGACCGACGCCCATGTCGCCGGTAGCTATCCCTTTGACAGAGCCATTGTCGTTATAAAGCACTTCGGCAGCGGCAAAGCCGGGAAAGATCTCCACGCCCAGTGCCTCTGCCTGTTCGGCCAGCCAGCGGCACAGGCGGCCAAGGCTGATGATGTAGTTGCCTTCGTTATGCATGGTTTTCGGCACAGCGAAATGCGGCACCTTGATGGCGGCTTCTGCACTGGTAAGCATGTGGATGTCATCACCCACCACGGCAGTTTCCAGCGGAGCACCGTCGGCTTTCCAGTTAGGGAACAGTTCATTCAGGGCTGTTGGCTCAAATACAGCACCAGACAGGATATGCGCACCCACCTCGGAGCCTTTTTCTACCACCACGACGGACAGTTCGGGATTCAGCTGACGCAAGCGGCAGGCGGCGGATAGTCCCGCAGGCCCGGCACCGACAATCACTACATCAAATTCCATGGACTCTCTTTCAACAGTCATCGCTTGCGCCTCGGGGTAGGTGTCGTGAAGGTAACAACAGGACGGGTTAATTTTGAGGTGATTATTTTACCGGCAACCAGATAGGGATAGAAGGCCTTATCGCATCTTTGATTTTAATCTTTTCGCCCATATATCCAGATAAGAGGGGTAGAATGAAAGCGAATGCGGAGTGGAAGTGTTGAGTTTTTTCATGAATCAGATTGTGGGTGGCCGGCCGGGATCCGGCGATGAAGGCGATAGCGGATTTGACCAGGATCGTGCCGGCACTATGCTGGTGGAGCGGGTCAAGCCCAGGTTGCGCAAGCCAAGGCTTTACCGGGTAGTCATGTTGAATGATGACTACACCCCGATGGAGTTTGTGGTGCATGTGCTGGAAAATTTTTTCAGCATGAACCGTGAAACGGCGACACGTGTCATGCTGAGGGTGCATACGGAGGGTAAAGCGGTATGTGGTGTCTACACGCGGGATATCGCCGAGACAAAAGCGGAGCAGATCAACCAGTATTCGCTGGAAAACGAACACCCGTTACTGTGCCAGATAGAGCCGGATGGTAACGATAATGACGAATAGTACGTGATGTATTAATACACAGACGAGGTCATAGCCATGTTAAGCAAGGATCTGGAAGTCACGTTGAACCATGCTTTCAAAGGTGCGCGCTCAAAACGGCATGAGTTCATGACGGTCGAGCACCTGTTATTGGCCCTGCTGGATAACGAAGCCGCCTCGAATGTTCTACAGGCGTGCGTGGCAGATCTTGTCAAATTGCGGCGGCAGTTGGCGGAGTTTATCGATAGCACCACGCCGTTGATTCCCGAAAGTGATCTGGATCGCGAAACACAACCTACCCTGGGATTCCAGCGTGTATTGCAGCGTGCTGTATTCCATGTGCAATCCTCCGGTAAAAATGAAGTTACCGGTGCCAATGTGCTGGTGGCTATTTTCAGTGAGCAGGAAAGCCAGGCTGTTTATTGTTTGCGTGAACAAGGGGTTGCCCGAATTGATGTGGTCAATTTTGTCACGCATGGCATTTCCAAAATTAATGGCCATAACGAGCAGCATGGGCATCAGGAACAGAATCAGGATGAAGAACGCAGTAGCGAAGAGGGAGGGAGTGATCCCCTTGAATCGTATGCTGCCAACCTGATCGAGTTGGCACGCCAGGGTCGTATTGATCCACTGGTAGGTCGCCTGCAGGAAGTAGAGCGCGTCTCGCAAATCCTGACCCGTCGCCGCAAGAATAATCCGCTGCTGGTCGGTGAGTCAGGCGTGGGCAAAACAGCAATTGCTGAGGGTCTGGCGCGCTTGATTGTTGATAAACAGGTGCCAGACATACTGGCAAATTGCGTGGTCTATTCACTGGATCTCGGTTCGTTACTGGCCGGTACAAAGTACCGTGGTGATTTTGAAAAACGCTTCAAAGCGCTGTTGGCCGAACTGAAGAAACGTGAAGGGGCGATTCTGTTTATCGACGAAATCCACACGATTATCGGTGCGGGCGCTGCATCGGGTGGCGTGATGGACGCTTCGAACCTGCTGAAACCATTGCTGACCTCCGGTGATTTGCGTTGTATCGGTTCCACAACTTTTCAGGAATATCGCGGCATTTTTGACAAGGATCGCGCGTTGTCACGTCGCTTCCAGAAAGTGGATGTGGGTGAGCCAACAGTGGAAGACACTTACCACATTCTCCGTGGTTTGAAACCGGCTTTCGAGAAGCATCACCATTTGCGTTACACCGACGCTGCATTGAAAGTGGCAGCTGAAATGTCTGCGCGTTATATCAACGATCGCTTCCTGCCAGACAAGGCAATTGACGTGATTGATGAGGCTGGTGCCTATCAGCAGTTGCAACCACCGAGCAAACGCAAGCGCCAGATCGGTGTGCACGATATCGAGGCTGTTGTGGCGAAGATCGCACGCATCCCGCCGAAAAGCGTATCGTCATCCGACAAGGAATTGCTGCGTTATCTGGATAAAAAACTCAAAATGGTCGTGTTCGGGCAAGATGAAGCGATTGATACTTTGGCCACGGCGATCAAGTTGTCCAGAGCGGGTCTTGGTGCGCCGGGAAAACCGGTAGGTTCGTTTCTGTTTGCAGGGCCAACCGGTGTCGGTAAAACGGAAGTCACCAGGCAGCTGGCGCAAATCATGGGCATGGAGCTGATTCGTTTTGACATGTCGGAGTACATGGAAGCGCATACCGTTTCACGGTTAATTGGTGCACCTCCGGGTTATGTCGGTTTTGATCAGGGTGGGTTGCTGACCGAAGCGGTAACCAAACAGCCGCATAGTGTGGTGTTACTGGATGAAATTGAAAAAGCGCATCCGGATATCTACAACCTGTTGTTGCAGGTCATGGATCATGGTTCGCTTACTGACAATAACGGCCGCAAGGCAGATTTCCGTAATGTTATTCTGGTGATGACCACCAACGCAGGCGCGAGGGAAGTCAGTCGCAGCAGTATCGGGTTCACCCATCAGGATCATAGCAGCGACGGTGCCGAAGTGCTGAAACGTGTATTCACGCCGGAGTTCCGCAACCGGCTGGATGCTATTGTGCAATTTTCACCATTGGAAAAACCAACCATCAAGACTGTTGTGGACAAATTTCTTGTCGAGTTACAGGCGCAGCTGGATGACAAGAAAGTTACGCTGGATATTGATGAAGAAGCGCGGGACTGGTTGGCCGATCACGGTTACGACAGGGCGATGGGCGCACGGCCAATGGCGTTGTTGATCAAGGATAAATTGCGGAAGCCATTGGCAGAAGCTGTGCTGTTCGGTGAACTGTCAAAATCCGGTGGCAGGGTGGAAGTGACAGTGGAAGACGGTGAAATTGCGCTGCAGATAGAGGAGGCGGTACCAGCCTGAGGATCCTGTTGGGTCCTGGAGTATTGCTCAGCGGGCGCGGTAAGTGATGCGGCCTTTGGAGAGGTCATAGGGTGTCATTTCCACCTTGACCTTGTCGCCAGTGAGAATGCGGATATAGTTTTTGCGCATCTTGCCGGAAATGTGCGCCATGACTACATGGCCGTTTTCCAGCTTGACCTTGAATGTTGTATTGGGAAGGGTGTCGACCACCTCGCCTT